>TARA_R110002072_G_scaffold25517_3_pt1 | contig 34230 bp, 43 predicted proteins | sample TARA_R110002072 | Tara Oceans TARA_R110002072 (sample SAMEA4397118) | marine metagenome | biome: Polar Biome; feature: [SRF] surface water layer (ENVO:00010504); material: water (ENVO:00002006), including particulate matter (ENVO:01000060) such as... | depth 5 m
GACCAGCGTTACGGTCTGGATATCGATCCGCAGCGCATTCTGATCACCCCGGGCGGCTCGGGCGCCTTGCTGCTGGCCACCAGTCTGCTGGTTGACCCCGGCAAGCATTGGCTGTTGGCCGATCCCGGTTACCCCTGCAATCGGCATTTTTTGCGCCTGGTCGAAGGTGCGGCGCAGCTGGTTCCGGTTGGCCCTGATGTGCGTTATCAGCTAACGCCCGACCTGATTGAGCGTTATTGGGATCAAGATAGCGTCGGCGCGTTGGTGGCTTCCCCAGCTAACCCGACCGGTACTTTGCTCAGTCGCGACGAGCTGGGCGGGCTGTCTCAGGCGTTGAAAGAGCGCGGCGGCCATCTGGTGGTGGATGAGATCTACCACGGCCTGACCTACGGTGTAGACGCTGTCAGCGTGCTGGAAGTGGACGACGAAGCCTTTGTGCTGAACAGTTTTTCCAAGTATTTCGGCATGACTGGCTGGCGCCTCGGCTGGCTGGTGGCGCCACCAGCCGCCGTGCCGGAACTGGAGAAACTGGCGCAGAACCTCTATATCAGCGCGCCGAGCATGGCTCAGCATGCAGCCTTGGCGTGTTTCCAGCCGCAGACCCTGGAGATCCTCGAGCAACGCCGCCACGCGTTTCAGCACCGCCGCGATTTCCTCCTGCCAGCGTTGCGTGAACTGGGCTTCAAGATCGCTGTGGAGCCGGAGGGCGCCTTCTATTTATATGCCGACATCAGCGCCTTCGGCGGTGATGCCTTTTCCTTCTGCCAGCACTTTCTGGAAACCGAGCATGTGGCCTTTACCCCTGGCCTGGATTTCGGCCGCTACCAGGCCGCGCAGCATGTGCGTTTCGCCTACACCCAGGATCTGCCGCGTCTGCAGCAGGCGGTGGATCGCATCAAGCGTGGTTTGAATAGCTGGAAGCCCCATGCAGTTTGAGCCGCCGCTGGAAGAGGGGCGCCTGCTACGCCGCTACAAGCGCTTTCTCGCTGATATAGAGACCGCCAGCGGCGAGCTGCTGACTATCCACTGTCCCAATACCGGCTCGATGCTCAACTGCATGAGCGAGGGCGCGCGGGTCTGGTTCAGTCGCAGCAACGACCCCAAGCGCAAACTGCCGGGCACCTGGGAGATTGGTGAAACACCGCATGGCCGTCTGGCGGTGATCAACACCGGGCGCGCTAATGCCTTAGTGGAAGAGGCCTTGCGTGCCGGGCTGATCGCCGAGCTAAACGGCTTTACCAGCCTCAAGCGCGAAGTGCCTTACGGTCAGGAACGCAGCCGTATCGACTTTCGCCTGGACTACCCGACAGGTGCGGCGTTTGTCGAGGTTAAGAGCGTCACCCTGGGGTTCGCCGACAGCCGCGTCGCCGCCTTTCCCGATGCGCGCACCGAGCGTGGCAGCAAACACCTGCGTGAATTGGCGGCACTGGCCCGTGAGGGCATTCGCGCGGTGCAGCTGTATTGCGTGAACCTGACGGACATTGATGCCGTGCGCCCGGCCGAGGAAATCGACCCGGCCTATGCCGCTGCTTTGCGTGAGGCGGTGAGCGCCGGTGTGGAAGTGCTGGCTTACGGCGCGGCGATCAGCGCGCAGGGTGTGCAGCTGATGAAGCGTCTGGATGTGCGGTTGTAGGAACGGGGCTTTCCGTTCCTCTTTAATGCTGCGTTCTGCCGGCCGGTAACGCTTGCACAGGTTGCATGGCGCTGCGCAGATGCTGCTCGAACAGCTCGACAATCGCCGGCCAGCCCTGGCGTGAGGCATGCAGTCGCGCATTCAGGCGCACTCGGCGCAGGCCCTCGTGGTCGGTCAGCAGCCAGCTGGCGGCGTCGATAAAGCCTTGTTCGTCCTCAGCCACCGCAAGCGCGCCGTTGTGGCCGTGGCGGATATGTTGCGCGGCCGCCGCTTGATCAAACGCCACCACGCCAAGCCCGGAAGCCAGGGCTTCGAGCACCACATTGCCGAAGGTTTCTGAGAGGCTGGGAAACACAAACAGATCGCCCGAGGCGTAATGCGCGGCCAGCTCTTCACCGCGCTGCAGGCCGCAGAACACCGCTTCGGGCAGTTGCTGCTGCAGGCTGGTGCGCTGCGGGCCATCACCGACCAGAATCAGTTTCAGCCGCCGCTGCGGGTGCGCCTGTTGCAGCGCCCGAAAGCTCTTGCTGAGCAGGGCCAGGTTCTTTTCCGCCGCCAGGCGGCCGACATGCAAGATGGCGATGTCCTGTTCCGCCAGGCCCCAGCGCTCGCGCAAGGCCTCGCTGCGTTTGGCCGGGTGGAACAGCTGGCTGTCGACGCCTCGCGAGAGCAGTTCCAGGTTGTCGAAGCCGCGCCGCTGCAGCTCAATCTGCTGGCTAACGCTGGGCACCAGGGTCATCTGCGAGCGGTTGTGGAACCAGCGCAGGTAATTGGTCAGTACACGGGTCAGCAGGCCGAAGCCGTAATGCCCGGTGTATTGCTGAAAATTGGTGTGAAAACCGCTGACCACCGGGATTTGCAGGCGCCGCGCCGCGCGCAGGGCGGACAACCCGAGCGGCCCTTCGGTGGCGATATACAGCACATCCGGGCGCTGCCGCTGCCAGCTGCGCAGCAGCTTGTGCATCGACGACTGACCCCACTGCAAACCGGGGTAGCCTGGCAGCGGCCAGCCACGGGTCAGCAGCAGATCCGGGTCGGCCGCACCGCGCGGGTCGACGTTCTGCCGCGGACGCACCAGTTGCACGCGATGGCCACGGCCACGCAAGCCGTCGACCAGGCGCCCGAGGGTGTTGGCCACGCCATTGATTTCCGGCGGGAAGGTTTCGCTGATCAGCGCGATATGCAGGGAAGCTGTGCTCATGGCAGCAGTGTCCGCTGCCGCTATGTAATGACTGTGACGCTTTGATTGCGTTTGTATTTCAGTCGAGCAGTTCGATCAGCTGTTGGCGCAGCCAGGCGTGCGCCGGGTCGAGGTGCTGTTGCTGATGCCAGATCAGGCTGACCTGCACCGGCGGCATATCGAAGGGCAGCGGCGCGATTTCCAGCGCATGCACCGGAGCGAAGGCTTCGGCCAGACGCGCGGGCACGGTGCCGAGCAGATCGGTCTGGGCGACGATGGCCGGGATCGGTAGGTAGTTGGGCAAATGCAACGCCGCGTTCCGGCGCACCCTGGCCGAACCTAGAACGATCTCCAGCGGCGAGCCACGTCCGGCGCGCGGCGTTACCGTGATATGCCGCGCCTGTTGGTAATCCTCCAGGCTCAGCCCGCCGATAAAGGCCGGGTGGCCGGCGCGGCCAATGGCCACCAGCGGTTCTTCACGCAGCGGCGCGTAGTGCAGGTCAGGCGAATCGAAGTGCAGGTAGTCGATGGCCAGGTCCAGCGCACCACTTTCCAGGCGTTGCACCAGGCTGTCGGCATCATCGGCTTGCACCAGCAGCTCGATCTGCGCAGCACTGCGCGCCAGGTGTGCCTGCAACATGGGCAGCAGTGCGGCTTGCGCGTAGTCATTCAGCGACAGGCTGAAGGCGTGTGGGGTTTGCGGGTCAAACGGCTCGGCCGGGCCCAGGCCGGTCTGCAGCAGGCGCAAAGCCTGACGTACCGGCAGATATAAAGCCTGGGCGCGGGCGGTGGGCGTCAGGCCCCGGGCGGTGCGCAGAAACAGCTCTTCGCCGAGTTGCTGACGCAGGCGGGCGAGGGCGTTGCTCACCGTCGACTGGCTCAGGTGCAGGCGTTCGGCCGCGCGGGTCAGGTTGCCTTCCTGCATCAGTGCATCGAAGACCAGCAGCAGGTTGAGGTCGAGCTGACGCAAATTCGTTATCAAGAATAATGCTCTTTCTGAATATCCATTATCGGAATGATCTGGCCGCGCCTAGACTGCTGTCAATCTGCACAGGAGTTATGCCGTGGCCTATAACAATGACAATGCCCAGGCTTTCCGCACACGTTATCGGGATGCCATCCACCCGCTTTACAACCCCTGGCTGCATGCCGCCTTTGTGCTGGCCTATGGCCTGACCTGCATCAGCCTGCTGTGGCGCACGCTGGACGCGGTGGCGCATTGGCAATGGCTACTGGTGCCGCTGAGCCTGGTGTTCTTCAGCTGGGGCGAGTACCAGGTGCACAAGCGCCTGGGGCACAACAAGACGCGCTTCGGTCAACTGTTCTACAAGCGCCACACGGGTGATCACCACAGCTTTTTCGTCGAAGGCCAGATGCGCTACGAGACGCCACGTGATTGGCGGGTGATCCTCTTTCCTGCCTGGCTGATCGTGCTCTACAGCCTGCCGCTGCTGGCTATCTGGTGGGTGCTGGCGCACCTCGACGGCAACTTGGCGGCGCTGTTCGCTGGCAGCATGCTGCTGGGTTATATGAGCTACGAGGTGGTGCACGCCTGCGAGCATCTGCCGGCCGAGCATCCTGTCGCGCGGCTGCCGTGGATTCGCCAGATGCGCCGCCTGCATGCGTTGCACCACCGCCGTGAGCTGATGCATGCGCGCAACTTCGGCATCGTCCATCCGCTGATGGACTGGCTGTACGGCACCCTGCACTGGGAACCGGAGCCGATTTATCAGCAGAATCGCCAGCAGCATCGCATCCGTCTCACCCGCCCAGCGGATGACGTGCTGAGTTATGCCGCTGCGCCGGCGCATTGGCCCGAATGGCATCCATCCTCACTGCGCATCTATGGCCGGGAGGGTGCATTGCTCGCCGGTGAGGTATTTGAAGAAGACATTCATGCCGGTGGCCGCGCCGGGCATCTGCGCTGGGATGTACTCGACTACCAGCCAGGGCGCCGCTGGCAGGCCTGCGCTCGTGGTGATCACGGGCTGGCGCTGCTGCTGACCTACGAGTGCATAGAAGTGGAAGGCGGTTGCGAGTTTGTCCGCACCCTGGAATACGGCTTCGACGGCCTGCTGATGCGTTTGGCTAATCGCCTGCTTCTAAGCCGGCGTATTGAGCGCGAATCCCTGGCCTCGATGCAGGCGCTGCGCACGGTACTTGAGCGCAGCCAACCTGCAGGGTGATGACTTAGGAAGTGGAGGTGAGCGCCTGCTCCTGGCGTTCACGCACCCAGAACACGGTGGCGCCGGCCACTGCTGCCGGCATCATCAGGATATTCAACCCTGGCACCAGCAAAGCGGCGTAGGTGATACCGCCAAAACCCAGGCTCTGCCAGCGCTTCTCGCGCAGCCAGGCGAGCATGTCTTGCCAGCTCATCTTGTTGTTGTCTGCGGGGTAGTCGATGTACTGAATCGCCATCATCCACACGCCAAACAGCAACCACAGCGGCGCGGCGATCAGGTTGACCACCGGGATAAAGCTCAGGATCAGCAGACCAATGGCGCGCGGCAGAAAGTAGCCCAGCTTGCGCATCTCGCGGCTGAGGGTGCGTGGCACCATGGCAGTCAGTTCGGCCAGGCTGAAGGGCGGAAAATCATCCTGCCCGCGCACCACCACTTCGACCTTCTCCGCAAGAAAACCGTTAAACGGTGCGGCAATGATATTGGCCAGCAGGGTGAAGGTGAAAAACACCATCAGCAGTACCAGCACGACAAACAATGGCCACAGCACGTATTCAAGAAAGCTCAGCCAACTCGGCAGGCTGGGCATAAAGGTCTCGACCCAGCCACTGAACTGCTGCATGGAAACCACAATCAACGCAGTAAACAGGATCAGGTTGATCGTCAGCGGCAGCAGCACAAACAGCCGCAGGCCGGGGCTAAGGACCAGTTTCAGGCCTTCGCTGAGGTATTGCGGGCCGGTCAGCACGGGGGCGTGCATTGGAGGAATCTCCAGGAAGTTGAAGTCGCGCCGACCTTACCGGCTTTGTGTGGCAGGTGAAAGCCTCTGTAACGGACGCTAACGATTGCCGGTGTGCGCTTATAGCGCTTGCCTATGCACAGTATTGGCAAAGCATATTTCCGCAGTGCGTCGGGCAGGCATAGGCTGCGCAGCATCCCTTTGTGGGGCTTTCGACCTTATTACCTTCCCCTAGGTCCTCGCGAAAGTCCCTTTTTATTGCTGCCGGCAATGCCGGGAGGAGCTGTTGATGTCTGCTGATCGTCATGCCCGCGTGATCATTCTGGGCTCCGGCCCTGCCGGCTACAGTGCGGCAGTATATGCTGCGCGTGCGAATCTCAAGCCCTTGCTGATCACCGGCCTGCAGGCCGGCGGCCAGTTGACCACCACCACTGAGGTGGATAACTGGCCCGGTGATGTACATGGCTTGACGGGGCCGGCGCTGATGCAGCGCATGCAGGAGCATGCCGAGCGTTTCGAGACGGAAATCGTCTATGACCATATCAATGCCGTGGACCTGGCTGGTAAGCCGTTCACCCTGGTCGGCGACAGCGGCACCTACAGCTGTGATGCGTTGATCATCGCCACCGGAGCCAGCGCCCGTTATCTGGGCTTGCCCAGCGAAGAAAGCTTTATGGGTAAGGGCGTTTCGGCGTGCGCCACGTGCGATGGTTTCTTCTACCGCAACCGTGAGGTCGCGGTGGTGGGTGGTGGTAACACGGCAGTGGAGGAGGCGCTGTACCTGGCCAATATTGCCAGCAAGGTGACCCTGGTACACCGCCGGGAAACCTTCCGCGCCGAGAAGATTCTGCAGGACAAGCTGCAGGCGCGGGTCGCCGAAGGCAAGATCGTGCTCAAGCTCAATGCCGAGGTCGATGAAGTGCTCGGCAACAACATGGGCGTGACGGGTGTGCGGGTGAAGAACAACGATGGCAGCTTTGACGAGCTGAACGTTGATGGCCTGTTCGTCGCCATTGGCCATACGCCGAACACCTCGCTATTCGAAGGCCAGCTGGCGCTCAAGGACGGTTATCTGGTGGTCAACGGTGGCCGCGAAGGCAATGCCACTGCTACCGGCATTCCTGGCGTGTTTGCTGCCGGCGATGTGGCTGACCACGTTTACCGCCAGGCCATCACCTCGGCCGGTGCCGGTTGCATGGCGGCGCTGGATGTGGAGCGTTATCTCGACGGTCATTAAGTCTGAGAATGCAAAAAGCCTCGATTTAATCGAGGCTTTTTGTTGTCTGCGGTCTACCTAGACCCAGGTATTCAGCTTCAAATCCCGCGAACTCATGCGCAAAAACTGATCGCTGGCTTTGACCAGCAAGGCGTGTTCGTCGACGGTCAGCTCGCTGCTCTTTTTACCCTGCGCTTCACTGCGGTAGAGGGTTTTTCCGCCTTCTTCGCGTAGGCGCTGGTAGCGCTGGCTGCGTGCTTCCACTTTTAAGGTCAGCAGGTCGACATAGGCCACCTGCATCAGCTCGCTCTGCCCGGTTTCCAGGGCGCAACGCTGCAGGGCAGGGGTGTGGGTGAAGGGCGATTCGGAGAGCATCACCTGCTGGCATTCGCTGAGGTCCGGGCGTGGCTCGCCGTTATGGAACCAGTTGCCACGGATGTCACGTTTGAGGTTAAGGCTGCGTTGGCCGTGGTTGTCGACCTTCAGCCACAGGCGGCGAAAGCGCCAGCGCGGGTCGCAGTTAATCACGTAGGTCGCGGCGATGCTGTGGCCTTGCAGGCTTTGCATCAGATGGCTGGTGGCGTTGATGCCGTGTTCATCGATGTTCAGGCGCAGGTTTTCCACGCCGGGGTTGTGCCATGGTTTCCATACCAAGGTCTGCTGCATTTACGCGACTCCAAGCCAGGTAGGGGTAAGAAACCGGGAACGCACGGCCATAACGCAGCACGGAGCACCGTCCCTGGTGTTCTCGTTCAAGTAATGGCGCGCAGCATAGGAGGATTAACGTCAGATGTCTGTCAGCCTTTGCCGACAGTTGCGCAAGTTTCTGCGCGCGCATTCGCGCGATTGATTACACGCTGTTGCGTTGCAGCGATGGCTGTTCGAATCGTACACCCGCCAGGCCGGTCTCCATCAAGGCGCGGATATTGCCGTGGTCGTTGCCGCTCGGGGTGTTGAGTACGCTGCGGTAATGCTCACCAAAGCACAGCAAGGCTTCTTCTACACTCAGGCCTTCAAGCAAGGCCAGGCCTAGGGTTTTGCACGAACCTTCATTTTGCCCGGCAGCGTTGTGCACTGGGCCATTGTCGAAGGCGCTGGGCTGGTACTGGTAGTGCTCCGCGATAAACGCCAGGGTCTCGGCGAAGGTGAAGTGTTCGCTGCGCAGTTTGGCGCGAAAGTCGTTGAGGTGGCTCATTACTTTTTTCCCTTGCTGAAGGCGGCCTGCTGCTCGGCGCTGGCGTCCTTCTGGTATTTAGCTTTCCACTCTGCATACGGCATGCCGTAGACCTCTTCGCGTGCCTCATCCGGTGTGACGGCAACGCCGATGTCATCGGCAGCGGCTTTAAACCATTTGGACAAGCAGTTACGGCAGAAGCCAGCCAGGTTCATCATGTCGATGTTCTGCACGTCAGGGCGTGAGCGCAGGTGGTGCACCAGGCTGCGGAAGGCGGCGGCTTCAAGTTCGAGGCGTTCTTGCTCGGTCATGGCGATGCTCTCTGAAGGCAAGCGGGAGTACGTTGGCGGCGATGATAAAAGCATGCCCGCCCGGCGGCAACGACCCGGCACAGGACGCACCGGGGATCATATAAGGCCGTTTCAGCGTTTTCTCTAGCGATGTCCAGCGAGGGTGATAGACACCGACTCGGCAAAGCGCAGGGCGTGCAGTTTATCCACTTCAACCTCGGCGTAGCGTACGTCCGGGTTGGCCATCACCAGGTCGAGAATTTCCTGGGTCATGCGCTCGAGCAGGGCGAAGCGATGCTCTTCAACATGGCGGATCACGGCCTTGGTGATGGTGCGGTAATTCAGCGCGTGGTCGATGTCGTTGTCCCGTACCGCCTCTACGGCGGGATAGAGAATGGTCAGGTTGATCAACACATCCTGCTTGTTGTTGATCTCCTCTTCCTTGATGCCAATGTAAGTGCGCAGGCGCAGGTCTTTGACGCGGATGCGGGCCATCCCAGGTTCCAGTCGCGGCATTACTTGCTCCGTCCGATCAGTTGCAGGAATTCATGGCGAGTGTTGCAGGATTCGCGGAAGGCTCCAAGCATCACCGAGGAGGTCATTACTGAGTTCTGCTTCTCCACGCCGCGCATCATCATGCACATATGCTTGGCTTCGACGACCACGGCCACGCCGGCGGCATTGGTGACCTGCTGAATCGCGTCGGCGATCTGCTTGGTAAGGTTTTCTTGGATCTGTAAGCGCCGCGCGAACATGTCGACGATGCGCGCGACCTTCGACAGGCCGAGCACCTTGCCGGTAGGAATGTAGGCGACATGGGCCTTGCCGATAAACGGCAGCATGTGATGCTCGCACAGCGAGTACAGCTCGATGTCGCGAACGATCACCATCTCGTCGTTATCGGACTCGAACAGCGCGCCGTTGACCACCTCTTCCAGGCTTTTGTGGTAGCCATTGCACAGGTATTGCATCGCCTTGGCAGCACGTTTTGGCGTGTCCAAAAGGCCTTCGCGTTCAGGGTTTTCACCGACGCCAAGAAGAATCTCACGGTAGTGATTGGGCAGTTCTGGGGTCATTGCAGGATCCTCGCGGCCGGGTTCATTTGAGATGACGGCCGCCGTTGACAGTAAGGGTTGTGCCGGTGACATAGGGGTTGTCGAGCAGGTAGCGCAAGCTTTGGTAGATCACCTGTGGCCCGGGTTCGATGCCCAGTGCCGATTTGTTGAGGGTTTTGGCGCGGTACTCGGCATCGTCGTCCGGGTTGAACATGATCAGCGCCGGGGCGATACCGTTCACTTTGATCTGTGGGGCGAAGCGCGCAGCAAATGACAGCGTCAGGCTGTCCAGCCCGGCTTTACTGGCGCAATAGGCGGACCGGTTGGCGCTGCCCTTGCGTGCCACGTCATCGCTGATGTGCACGATATCGGCCGGTGAGCTGCGTTCCAGCAAGGGTTGGCAATGCAGGTTGATCAAATAGGGGGCGAGCATGTGCACGCTGAATAATCGCTGAAACGCCGCAGCTTCTTCGCCGGGCGTTTCCACCAGCCAATCGGAGGCGTTGTGCACAATGGCGCGCAGGCTGTCAGTGTGTCCTTTGAGTTGTTCGATAAACGCCAGGATGCCCGCCTCATCGGCAAAATCTGCCTGTAGGGCCAGGGCACCGCATTGCCGGAGTCGATCGATGCCGTCGCGTTCACTGCGGTAGGTCACGATCAGCGCGTGGCCGTCATCCAGCAGGCGCTCGGCACAGTACAGGCCAATACGCTGGCTAGCTCCGGTTATCAGGATAGGTGCGGCGCTGGCGCTCATGGTCGACTCGGCAGAAGGAAAAAGGTGGGTTCAGCGACGCTGCGCCGGGTTACCTGACCAGTAAGACGCGGCCTCGACTGAACCAGGAGTAAAGTTATACCAGCAATGTGCTTTGTACAACCATGCGGCCCGTGCGGGTACTGCGTCTATACGGCTTGATTTGCCTATTTCATTGAGCTGTATCGGTATTTTTTATGGATGAGGGCTGAATAAAATTGTTTTAATCGTGTACAAGTCTGGTTTTCTTGTACAGGTATGCAGCGTATGAAGCCGTGGCAATTGAGTGTTGCAGTGCTGTTTGGGCGCGTGCGTCGTGTGGAAGTGCTCACGCTGCGTTGCTGCGGCTACAAGGTGCAGGTGATCAGCAGGGCAGGTCGCGTGCGCACGCTGGAATATGCCCCGGGCCGCCAGCTATGGCCTGGGTTGGCAATGCTTAAGGCGCGTCTGCGTGGCTGCGGTATCAGGCAAATGCTGCTGCTGCAGCCCGAGAGTCACGATGAAATTATTGGGCGCCCTGTACTGCTTGAGCCAGACCCAGGTCTGCGGATCACGTTGCGCTGATGCACTAACGCGATTTTTTGCTGACGTCGCATGTTGCATCCTTGCAGCGACGACTCGCATCCGGGTGGGGAAGCCAGTCAAGGTGTGGCCGTAGCCGGCAAAACAATCGATAACCCAGTTCAAACAGTGGCCGCAATGCCGGCCATGTCAACGGCGTTGCCCAGTGCTCAAGGCCAGCTGCGCGCCAGCTCCATAGCGTGGCATCCAGGCCGGTGACCCACTGGCCATCAGCGAAGCGGGCGTGCAGGAGGTTCTGCAGGGTTTCGCGGCTGTATCCGACGGACTCGGGGTGAAAGTCGTTGACGCTGATATCAACCAGGCACAGCCGTTGTACATCAGCACGCTGGCGCAACAACTTGATCTCGCGGGCGCACAGCGGGCAGTCGCCATCGTAGTAGAGGGTCAGGGGCCAGCTCGGTTGCATATTCATGGTCTAACTCTTTGTATAAGTCTTGTACAAAGTATGCTGGAAATAGCTGGGTTACAATGCGGCCAACATTTTTTCTGTGATACCTGCGCCTATGTCCGATCACGTTGGTAGTGCGTCCCTCGTTTCGAGTGCTCTCAAGCAGGAAGAGTTATTTCCCATTCGTGAAGTGGCGCGCCTGACTGGTGTCAATCCGGTCACCCTGCGGGCTTGGGAGCGGCGCTATGGGTTGATCCAGCCGACGCGTACCGACAGCGGTCATCGTCTGTATTCACAGGTCGATATCGAGTCGGTGCGCAGCATCCTGGCGTGGATCGAGCGCGGCGTTGCAGTTAGCAAGGTCGGTAAGATTCTGGCCAAAAGCAGTTCGATCAAATCAGCCAGCTCGCCAGTCTATGAAGAAGTCAGTGCCAGCGAATGGGGCGAGTGGCAAGCCCAGCTCCGCCGCGCCATCAGTGCCTTTGATGAAGTGCGCCTGGATCGACTGTACGGCCAGATTTTCTCCAGCTATCCACTGCCCGTGGTATTTCAGGACATCCTGATGCCGCTGTGGCAGGAGCTTTTGCTGCGTCAGGAGGAATACGGCCAGACCAGCGAATGGCTGTTTTTCGACACCTTCCTGCGTGCACGTACGTTGCAGCGCCTGCAGGTGTTGCGCGCTCAGGTTGAGGAACGTGTGCTGCTGGCGGCCTTGCCGGGCCACTGCCGCGAGTTGGAGCTGCTGGTAGCTGGGTTGCTGTTGAGCAGCGCCGAAACGGCGGTCAGCGTGTTGGGCCTGGGCCAGCCGTTGGAAGAGCTGACGCTGATCTGTGAAAAGATGCAGCCTCAGGCGCTCGTGCTGTTCTCCAACCAGCCGCCCACTGATGATCTGCCTAAAGTGCTCTCGCGCCTTGCGCTGGCGCTGGATTGTCCGCTGGTGATGGCCGGTGACGGTGCTGACCTCGCCGAGGAAAGTCTCAGCGGCTCACCGATTGCCTGCTTGGGCAATGAAGGCCGCCTGATGCAGCGCCGCCTGCAGCAGTTTCTGGCGGGCCACCTCGATACCTGATTTCTCCACTAAGTACCCCTGAATTTGGGCGGCCTCCCGGCGGGTGGTCGCGCTTTGGCGTGCCCAGAAATGACTGTCGGTTTTAATTAGTTGTACAGCTTGTACAGAAAATTGCTTGCTATCTGGGTCTTTAGGCTATACAAAAGCTATACATTGTTTGTTTGTGTATAGCTTGTATCCATTCGTACAGCTTGAGGACTCAGCAACATGACCCAATACCGCGCACCCCTTCGTGACATGCGTTTCGTTTTTGACGAGGTGCTCGACGCTTATGCCACCTTGCAGTCGCTGCCTAGTCAGCGCGAGTTCGGAAACGACCTCGGTGGCGCCATTCTGGAAGAAGCCGCCAAATTGGCGGAGAACGTACTGGCCCCACTCAATGGCCCTGGTGACAAACAGGGCTGTCAGTACGATCCGGAAAGTAAATCGGTTAAAGCACCGGACGGTTTCCGCGCTGCTTACCAACAGTTTGCCGAAGGCGGCTGGACCGCACTGGCCTGTACCCCCGAGTTCGGTGGTCAGGGCTTGCCTCATGTGCTGAATATGATGGTTGAGGAGATGGTTTGCTCGGCCAACCTGTCGCTTGGCATGTACCCAGGCCTGACTCATGGCGCGATCAATGCGTTGACCGCTCACGGCGCCCGTGAATTGCAGGAACGCTACCTGCCAAAACTGATCAGCGGTGAGTGGACAGGCACCATGTGCCTGACCGAACCACAGTGCGGTACCGACCTGGGCTTGATCCGTACCCGTGCTGTACCTCAGGCGGACGGCAGCTATGCCATCAGCGGTACCAAGATCTGGATCACCGGCGGTGAGCACGATCTGGCCGACAACATCCTGCACCTGGTATTGGCCAAGCTGCCCGATGCACCCGACAGCGTAAAAGGCATTTCACTTTTCCTGGTGCCCAAGTTCCTGGAAGACGGCAGCCGCAACCCGGCATTCTGCGGTGGCCTGGAACACAAAATGGGCATCAAGGGTTCAGCTACTTGCGTGATGAACTTCGAAGGGGCTCAAGGTTGGTTGATCGGTGAGCCGAACAAAGGCCTCAAGTGCATGTTCACCATGATGAACTCTGCGCGCTTGATGGTGGGCATGCAGGGGCTCGGCATTGCTGAAAGTGCTTACCAAGTCAGCCTTGGTTTCGCCAAAGAGCGCCTGCAAAGCCGTTCGCTGTCGGGCCCGAAAGCCGCTGATAAACCTGCTGATCCAATCATTGTGCATCCGGACGTACGCCGCATGTTGCTGCGCCAGAAGGTGACCATCGAAGGGTGCCGTGCCCTGGCCTACTTCACCGGTCTGCACGAGGATGTGGCTCATGACCATGAAGACCCAGCTGTGCGTGAGCAAGCCGATGATCTGGTGCAGCTGCTGACGCCGGTGGTTAAAGCCTTCCTCACCGACGAAGGCTTCAACAGTGCCAACGAAGGGTTGCAGGTACTTGGCGGCTCCGGGTTTACCGAGGACTGGGGCATCGAGCAGCTGGTGCGTGATTCACGCATCACACGAATTTATGAAGGCACCAACGGCATTCAGGCGCTTGACCTCGTGGGTCGTAAGCTAGCGCTGGGTGGAGGGCGTGCTGTGCGCAATTACTTCGCCCTCATCGAGGGTTGGCTCAAGGCGCATGCCGAGGCTGATCACTTAATGGCCGTGGGTGGAGCACTCAAGCAACTGCAGCAAGCCACGATGTGGATTGCCACCGAAGGCATGAAAGATCCTGAGCAAGCGGGTGCTGCAGCGACACCTTACTTACGTCTGTTCGCCCTCACCAGCCTGGCCTGGATGTGGGCACGTATGGCCGCAGTGGCCAAAGCCAAGCTTGCCGAAGGCAGCACAGAAACAGCCTTTTATGGCGCCAAGCTGAAGTCTGCAGACTTCTTTATGGCGCGCATCCTGACGGAAACAGACAGCCTGCTGGCCGAGGTTAAAGCTGGTAAAGCCACCTTGATGGCCTTCAGCGATGAGGAATTTGCTGCCTAAAACGACTGCGCAATCCGATAGCCACAAGTTCCGCCCATTTTCGGTTATCGGATTTTTTTATCCCTGCTGCAGGCTTTTAGCCTGCACTTTAGGCCCGCCTGAGTGCGGGTCTTTTTTTGTCTGTTAGTTGCGGGCGTTGTTCAGCCGTGGCGTGCCTGTGGTAGTTGTTCGCGTAGCAGGTGTTGCTGGTAAATGTAGTGGCGCAGCTGCTCATCGCCTTGCGGGTCGAGGGTATGCAGCTGATAGGCCAGCAGACCGTCTGCGGTTTCGCGGACAAAGACCCCCGATACGGCAATCGGTGCGTGTTCATCCACGGGCAGCACCAGGTGAAAGCACTTGGGGGCCTTGCGCTGTGCGCGGTGTTCGATCAGCGCACCGTTCGCAGACAACTGATGAATCCACAGGTCACTCGGCTGTGTGTTGGGCTTATACAGCGGTAACGGCTCGGGCAGGGGCGAGCGCCAGGCACGGTTGATCTCGCCTTCATCTATGATCTGCGGCGCGCCGAGCTGCAGGCAGGGTGCGTTGCGTTCATCCTGGCTAAGGTGCAGGTTGAAGGTGAGGTGCTGGTTGGCGATGTGCGCATGCAGGCTCAGCTGTTCATTGGCCGCACACTGCGACAGCAGTTCGCTGAGCTGTTTGCCCAGGTCAACCGGCACGCCCGTTTGTCTGGGCGGCACGCTGTTCGTGGGCTGATGCAGCTGGCGGATAAAGGCCAGTTCGGCCTGAGTCAGAAGTGCTTGTTCTTGCATGGGAGCGGTCTATATCAAGCTCTGGAGCTGTTGTGACCGCTGATCTGGGGATTAGTTAGTGCCGGTCGTCGCCTGCAAACGTGCCAGCTCGGCTTTGAGGACGGCCATCTCGGCTTCCAGCTCTTTGACCCGTTCCTGGGCTAGCACTTGTTCGGTGACGTTTTTCTGGATGCCGATGTAGTAGGTCAGCTGGTCGGCGTCATTAACCACCGGGGTGATTGATAGCTCGTTCCAGAACGGGCTGCCGTCCTTGCGGTAATTGCGGATGATCTGCCGGCACGGACGGTGGGCTTTGACCGCCTCGCGGATGGCATCCAGGCCTGCTTGATCACGGTCGCCAGCCTGCAGAAAGCGACAATCCTGATAAAGGATGTCTTCGCTGGCGTAACCCGTGAGTTTTTCAAAGGCGGGGTTGGCATAGATCAGGATGTTGTCGTCACCTTCCTGTTCGGCCACCACGATGCCGTCGTTGGAGGCGTTGATCACCAGTTGCAGCAGTTTGGCGTTGATCATGAGGCGATTTCCCAGTCTATGTCGGCTGCATTCTAAAACATCCGGGCGGTCTGTCTACTTGCGGCATAATGCCGTGCTTATCGATTTGGTTCTGACTGTTTCGGAGTTCTGCATGAAAATCGCCATCCTTTCCGGCTCGGTGTACGGCACCGCTGAGGAAGTTGCTCGCCACGCCGAGCGTCTGCTCAAGGCCGCCGGCCATGAGGCCTGGCACAACCCGCGCGCCAGTCTGGCGGACATTCAGGCGTTTACTCCTGAAGCCTTCCTGGCCGTCACGTCGACCACCGGTATGGGCGAATTGCCGGATAACCTGCAGCCCCTGTACTACGCCATTCGTGATCATCTGCCGGCCTGGAGTGGTCTGCCGGGCGGGGTAATTGCCCTGGGCGACTCCAGCTATGGCGACACCTTCTGCGGTGGTGGCGAGCTGGTGCGCGAGCTGTATGCCGAGCTGGGCATCCGTGAAGTGCAGCCGATGCTGCGCCTGGACAGCAGCGAAAGCGTGACCCCGGAAACCGACGCCGAGCCCTGGCTGGCGGACTTTATTGCGGCGCTGCACGGCTGATGCACCCGCGCGCGCAAGAGCTGATCACGGCGCTGCAACTCCAGGCGCATCCGGAAGGTGGCTATTACCGCCGCCTGTATGAATCGTCTGCGCAGCTTGACGGTGGCCGTCTGTGCGGCACGGCGATCATCTTTCTGCTTCCCGCCGACGCGGTCAGCCGTTGGCACCGGGTGGATGCCGACGAGCTCTGGCACTTTTATGAAGGCGCGCCGCTGGAGCTGCTGGTCGCCGAGCAGCCCGATGCCGTGCGCTGCGCGCGACTGGGGCCGGTGGCCATCGGTCAACTGCCGCAGCGCCTGGTGTCGGCACATGCTTGGCAGGCGGCGCGCAGCACCGGGGCGTTTACCCTGGTGGGTTGTACGGTGACGCCGGGTTTCGACTTCGCCGGCTTCCAGTTGCTCAGCGATGACCCTCAGGCCCAGCGCGACTGGCCCATGCTCGCGCAGCTGCATCCCGAACTGGTTTGACCTGCAAGGCCACCATGCTGGCCGCTAGAGCGACTCACCTTTGCGGCATCCCTCGCTAGACTCCTTGGCACTTCAATAATAAAAGCCGAGGAATTCATCATGACCGTTGCCCACGCACTGCCTGTTGTCAGCCTCAAGGATCAGGTGTCTGCTGCCGAATGGCAGACACGCGTAGACCTGGCCGCTTGTTACCGGCTGATTGCCCTGTATGGCTGGGATGACCTGATCTTCACCCATATCTCGGCGAAGATCCCCGGCAGCGAAGATTTCCTGATCAACCCCTATGGTCTGATGTTCCATGAGATCACCGCCTCCAGCCTGGTGAAGATCGACCTGGCCGGCAACAAGCTGATGGACAGCCCGTTTGACATCAACCCCGCCGGCTACACCATTCACAGCGCCGTGCACGAGGTGCGCCACGATGTTGGTTGCGTGCTGCATATCCACACCCCGCAGGGGATTGCCGTGTCCGCGCAAAAGCAGGGTTTGCTGCCACTGTCGCAGCAGTCGCTGTTCGTTCTCGCCAGCCTGGCCTATCACGGCTATGAAGGCGTGGCGCTGAACCATGACGAGAAGTCGCGGCTGCAGGCGGATTTGGGCGACAAGAACTTTATGATCCTGCCCAACCACGGCCTGCTCACCGCTTTCGGCAGCATTGCCGATGCCTTCCTTGGCATGTTCACCCTGCAGCGCGCCTGCGAGATTCAGGTGATGGCACAAAGCGGCGGGGCGGAGCTGATCCATATCCCGCAACAGGTTCTCGACGGCGCCCGCGCGATGATTGCCGGCGTGATGAAAAGTCCGCAGGGCATGGGCGGCGCTTTGCCATGGCCGGCGCTGCTGCGCAAGCTGGATCAACAGATGCCAGGTTACGCAGCATGACGGCGCTGCCAGGGATTGCCCTGGCGGATTGGCGCAGTGCGGGGCAGACCTTTAGCTTTAACGGCCATGACATCCGCTACTGGACGGCCGGTCAGGGCGAGCCGCTGTTGCTGATTCACGGCTTCCCGACCGCCAGCTGGGACTGGCATTACCTGTGGGCTGCGCTGGCTGAGCGTTACCAGGTGATTGCCTGCGACATGCTCGGCTTTGGCGACTCGGCCAAGCCCCGTGGACATGCTTACAGCCTGCTGGAACAGGCTGATCTGCAACAGGCGCTGCTGGCGCATCTGGGGATTGGTCAGTCAGTGCATGTGCTGGCCCACGACTACGGCGACAGCGTGGCGCAAGAGCTGCTGGCACGGCATCAGAACGGGCGCGTACAACTCGCCAGTTGTGTCTTTCTCAATGGCGGGCTGTTTCCGGAAACCCACCATCCGGTATTGGTGCAGAAGCTGCTACTCAGCCCCATCGGCCCGCTGATTGGCCGGTTGTTCAGCCGCCAGAAGCTGGCGCAGAGTTTTGCCAAAGTGTTCGGCCCACAGACCCAGCCCAGTGAGCGTGAATTGGATGACTTCTGGAGCCTGATCGCCGCCCATAACGGCCCGGCGGTGATGCACCGCTTGATCCGCTATATGCCCGAGCGCCGCGTCAACCGTGATCGTTGGGTGGCGGCGATGCAGGCCACGGCGGTGCCGATGCGGGTGATCGATGGTGCTGTTGACCCGATTTCCGGGGCGCATATGGTGGCGCGCTACCGCGAGCTGATTCCCCAGCCGGACACTGTGCTGCTGGAAGGCATTGGTCATTATCCGCAGACCGAGGCCCCGGCTCAGGTGCTGGCGCATTACCTGCAATTTCGTGAAGGGCTGGAGGCCACATAATGCAGCGACGTACTGTTCTGAAAGGTGCCGCCCTCGGTGGTGTGGCGGTTCTGGGGGCCGGGTTCTGGGCATTGCCCAGCGGCGAGGCGCCAGCCGCAGTCAGCCTGGATGCGGCCCAGCAGCTTTTGGCCGGTTTGGTCGATCAGCCATTGCGCAGCCTCAAGGGTTGGAGCCCGGCTGAAGTGTTCAACCATTGTGCGCAGAGCATCGAGTACTCCATCAGTGGTTATCCCGAACTCAAGCCGGGTTGGTTCCGCAGCAGCGTCGGCCCGCTGGCCTTTAGCGTATTTGCCGCGCGTGGGGCGATGCGTCATCCGCTGAATGAGGCCATTCCCGGCGCGGCCCCGCTGAATGCGCCAGCTACGCAAGCCCACGCGCTACAGCGTTTGCAACAAGCCTTTGCCGACTTCGCTGCGTATCAGGGCGAGTTGCAGCCGCATTTTGCCTACGGCGCGCTTAGTCATGCCGATTACGCTCAGGCCCATGTGTTGCATCTGTATAACCACTTGAGCCTGATCCGCCCGGCCTGACTATCCCGCTGCTTTATTGCGCACCATTCAGCGCTGCGCGTAGCTATTGTGACCAGAGCGCGACTGCTGGACACTCGGCGCATTGTTAATCTGCCGAGGAATGCTGCATGAGCGACGCCATCCGTTTTCAAGATCAGGTTGTAATCGTCACCGGGGCCGGCGGCGGCCTGGGCCGCGCCCATGCGCTGTTGTTCGCCAAGCACGGTGCCAAGGTGGTGGTGAATGACTTGGGCGGCAGCACCCACGGTGAAGGCGCCAATGCCTCGGCGGCCGATAAGGTGGTTGAGGAAATCCGCGCAGCGGGCGGCACCGCTGTGGCCAACCACGACTCAGTGACCGACGGCGAGAAGATCGTGCAGTGCGCCCTGGATACCTTTGGCCGCATCGATGTGGTGGTGAACAACGCCGGGATCCTGCGCGACAAGACTTTCCACAAGATGGAAGACGCCGACTGGGACCTGGTTTACAAAGTCCACGTCGAAGGTGCCTACAAGGTCACCCGCGCCGCCTGGCCGCACATGCGTGAGCAGGGTTATGGTCGGGTGATTTTCACCGCATCCACGTCGGGCATTTACGGCAACTTCGGTCAGTCCAACTACGGCATGGCCAAGCTCGGCCTGTACGGCCTGACCCGCACCCTGGCCCTCGAAGGGCGCAAGAACAACATCCTGGTCAACGCCATCGCGCCTACTGGCGGCACGCGCATGACCGAAGGCCTGATTCCGCCGCAAGTGTTCGAGCAGCTCAAGCCTGAGCTGGTCAGCCCGCTGGTGGTGTACCTGGCGAGCAATGCCTGCGAAGAAACCTCCGGCCTGTTCGAAGTCGGCGGTGGCTGGATGGGCAAAGTGCGTTGGGAGCGCAGCCTGGGTGCTGGCTTCGATCCGCGTGAAGGCTACAGCCCGGAAGACGTGGCGGCCAACTTCGCGCAGATTTGCGATTTCGAGGGCGCCGCCCATCCGAAGGACAATATCGAAGCGATGAAAGAGATGATGGCCAACCTGCAGAAGTTCGCCCTCTGATTGCGCCACTCTGGCGGGGAGATCAGTCAGCAGGCTGATTTCCACCGCGCAGGGCTTTAAGGTGAAGGCCGGCTAAATGCCGGCCTTCGGCTTTTTAGGGAGCAGGTTATGCGCGTCATCATCGAAAAGAACGGCCCGGTCACCACCCTGATCATCAACCGCGCCGAGGTGCGCAATGCAGTCGACCGGCCGACGGCTGAGGCACTGGCCGCGGCATTGCGGGCTTTTGAAGTGGATGAACAGGCGCGGGTGGCGGTGTTGGCTGGCGCGGGCGGCACCTTCTGCGCCGGCGCTGATTTGGGTGCGGTGGCGGCAGGCGCCGAGCGCGCCAATCGCTTGGAAACCGAGGGTGACGGACCGATGGGGCCTAGTCGCATGCAGCTTAGCAAACCGCTGATCGCCGCCATCGAAGGTCATGCGGTGGCCGGTGGCCTGGAGCTGGCGCTGCTCGCCGACCTGCGGGTGATGGCCGATAACGCGGTGCTCGGGGTGTTCTGCCGGCGTTTTGGCGTGCCGCTGATCGACGGTGGCACCGTGCGTTTGCCACGGATTATCGGCCAGGGCCGCGCGCTGGATCTGATTCTCACCGGTCGCCCGGTAGTGGCCGAGGAAGCGCTGAACATAGGCCTGGTCAATCGGGTGGTCTCAGCCGGTAGCGCGTTGGCTGCAGCGCAGCAACTGGCACTGGAGATTGCCGGCTTCCCACAACGCTGCATGCTCGCTGACCGCGCCAGCGCTTATGCGCAGTGGGATCTTCCTTTTGCGCAGGCGCTGGGCAACGAGTTTGCCGGCGGCATGGCGGTGATTGCCAGTGGCGAAACCCAGGCCGGCGCACAGCGCTTCAAGGATGGTACGGGGCGACACGGCAAATTCTGAGCCGCGTGTTTACGGTTTGCCCGGAATCCCGTATTTACGCAGACGCATGGCAATCGCGCTGTGCGAGGTGTGCAGGCGGGTCGCCAGTTGCCGGGTCGAGGGATGGCTGGGATAGAGCTTTTCCAGCAGGGCTTTTTCGAACTGGTCCACTGCCGCTTCCAGGCTGCTGACTTCGCCCTCGGCTTGCTGCGCAGCCACTGCAGTACCGGCGATATCCAGATCATCGATCTGCACCAGATTGCTTTCGCAGATCGCCGCTGCGCGGAAGATCACGTTCTGCAGCTGGCGCACATTGCCCGGCCAGCGATTGCCCAGCAGCGCCGGGTAGGTATCCGGTGTCAGCCGGCAGGGCAGGCGCTGGATCTGCGCGCAGGCCTGCTGCATAAAATGCCGCGCCAGCAGCAGGATGTCCTGACCGCGTTCGCGCAGGGGCGGGACTTCCAGGTTGAGCACGTTGAGGCGGTAGAACAGGTCTTCGCGGAATGCGCCCTCGTTGACCATCTTTTCCAGGTCGCGGTGTGTGGCGCTGAGGATGCGCACATTGACCTTGACCTCACGCTCGCCGCCCACGCGGCGGAAAGTACCATCGCTTAAAAAGCGCAGCAGCTTGGCCTGCAGGTACGGTGACATTTCGCCGATTTCATCGAGAAATACCGTGCCCTGGTTGGCCAGTTCCAGCAGCCCCGGCTTGCCGCCGCGCTGGGCCCCGGTAAAAGCGCCGGGGGCGTAGCCGAACAGCTCGCTTTCGGCGAGGTTCTCCGGCAATGCCGCACAGTTAAGCGCGAGAAATGGCGCGGTGCGTCGCGTGCTGATGGCGTGACAGGCGCGCGCCACCAGCTCTTTGCCGGTGCCGGTTTCACCCTGGATCAGCAGTGGCGCATCGAGGGTGGCAACGCGCTGGGCGCGGGTCTTCAGGCTGCGAATCGGTGCGGAGTCACCGAGCAGCGAGTCGAAGCCTTCGGCATGGTCGTGGTGCAGCGCCGCCAGGCGTTCGCCGATGCGGCTCGGCGCATACAGGCTGAGCAGACCGCCGGCCAGTTGTCGCGCGCCGCCGTCGACGCCCTCGGTGATCGGTAGCGCATCCAGCAGCAGCGCCTGGCCCTTGAGCGTGACCTCGCGCATCGGCAGGCGGAAACCCTGGTCGAGCAGCGCCTGGTGTAGGTCGTTGTCGGCGAATAGCTCACCAATACCCAGACCATCAGGCTGTTGGCCACAGAGTTCGATCAGCGCCGGGTTGGCCAGCAGCACGCGGCCCTGGCTGTCGACCGCCAATACCGGGTCGGTCATGGCCGCAAGCAGGGCGTCGAGCTGCAGATGGCGGCGCTGGCCGGGGAGGATGTCGACGATGGTCACCGCCTGTACGCCACGCACCTTGAACAGCGCCTCGCGCAGCTCATCGAGCACCTCGGGGCTCAAGGTCGGCGCGTCGATATAGACATTCGGCGGCACCATTTCCACCGCATCCAGATTGAGATTGCGCCCACCGAGCAGCGCCAGCACTTCCTGGGTGATGCCAACGCGGTCGATAAAGGTGACGTGAATACGCATGGAAACGGGCGGCCGACTGGTTTACAGGTGCGCCAGTATGCCCGGTCTGTGGGGCTTAGTTAACCGAGGGGCGCTCAACCGCAGGTCAGGCGGATGATTACTTCGCTTTCATCTATATCGATATTCAAACGCTGCGGGTTGTAATCCATGGTCGCGGCGTCGCCGGGGGCGAGCACGCGCAGGGTTTTGGCGTTGGCCTGCTGCTGCACCTGCTCGATCAGCTCGCTGCTGGCGGTCTGACCGAGTACGCCATGAACCTGCTCGACATTGCAGTCGCCGCTGATTTCGGCGCTTGGTTGGGCGGGCTGCTGTGAGCTGCAACCTGCCAGTAGGGCGAGGAGGCTCAGGCCGGTGAGGGCTTGACGAAGTGCCATGGTGTATTTCCTTGTCTGCATAAAACTCGGGTCAGCCTAGCAGCCGTATCCGTTGTAGCTCAACGTTGGGCTGCTCAATCCGTACAGGTTACTGCATCAGCATTTCCGCAAGCCCGGCCAACTTCCCTACAATTGCGCTTTTCCCCAGAGCAGGAGGTTCTGTGCAAGCGGTGATCTCGATTCAACAGCTGAGCAAGACCTACGCCAGCGGCCATCCGGCGCTGCAGGACATCAACCTGGACATTCGCCCCGGCGAAATCTTTGCGCTGCTCGGCCCCAACGGCGCCGGCAAGACCACCCTGATCAGCATTATCTGCGGTATCGTCAACCCAGGCGGTGGACGGGTCTTGGTGGGCGGTCAGGACATCATCAAGGACTACCGCGCTTCGCGCTCGCAGATCGGTCTGGTGCCGCAAGAGCTGGTCAGCGATGTGTTTGAAACCGTCTGGGCGACGGTGAAGTTCAGCCGTGGCCTGTTCGGCAAAAAGCCCAATCCGGCCTATCTGGAGCAACTGCTCAAGGACCTGTCGCTGTGGGACAAGCGTGACGCGAAGATTTTCGAGTTGTCCGGCGGCATGAAGCGCCGCGTGATGATCGCCAAGGCGCTGAGCCACGAGCCACAGATTCTGTTTCTCGACGAGCCCACTGCAGGCGTCGACGTCGAGCTGCGTCGCGACATGTGGAACATGGTGCGCCGTCTGCGTGAGCGCGGCGTGACCATCATCCTCACCACCCATTACATCGAAGAGGCCGAGGAAATGGCCGACCGCATCGGGGTGATCAGCAAGGGGCGGATCATTCTGGTGGAAGACAAGCAGGCACTGATGCACAAGCTCGGCAAGAAACAGCTGACGCTGCAGCTGCAACAGCCCCTGGCGAGCATCCCGGCTGAGCTGGCGCGTTACCCGCTGGAACTGAGCGACGAGGGCCGCGTGCTGGTGTTCACCTTCGACACCCAGAGCGAGCACACCGGCATCGCCGAACTGCTCAAGGACCTGGCCCAGCACGGCATCGACTTCAAGGATTTGCAGTCCAGCCAGAGTTCGCTGGAAGAAATCTTTGTGTCTTTGGTCAAGGAGTCGCGCGCATGAATTTTTACGCAATCCGTGCCATCTACCTGTTCGAACTGGCGCGTACCTGGCGCACCCTGCTGCAGAGCATCGCTACCCCGGTGATCAGCACTTCGCTGTATTTCGTGGTGTTCGGTTCGGCCATCGGTTCGAGCATGACCCAGGTGCAGGGCGTCAGTTACGGGGCGTTTATCGTGCCGGGTTTGATCATGCTGGCGCTGCTGACCGAGAGCATTTCCAACGCCTCGTTCGGCATCTACATGCCCAAGTATTCGGGGAGCATCTACGAGCTGCTGTCGGCGCCGGTGTCCTACCTGGAAATCCTCATTGGCTATGTTGGCGCTGCGGCCACCAAGTCGATCATTCTCGGCCTGGTGATCCTGATTACCGCGCGGCTGTTTGTCGATTTTGAGATTCTCCACCCGCTGTGGATGCTGGCGTTTCTGGTCCTTACCGCACTGACCTTCAGCCTGTTCGGCTTCATCATCGGCGTGTGGGCCGATGGCTGGGAGAAGTTGCAGGTGGTGCCAGCGCTGATCGTCACGCCGTTGACCTTCCTCGGCGGCGCGTTCTACTCGATCAGCATGCTGCCGCCGGCCTGGCAGACGGTGACCCTGTTCAACCCGGTGGTGTACCTGATCAGCGCCTTCCGCTGGAGTTTCTATGGCGTCTCCGATGTCAACGTCGGCTTGAGCCTGGCGATGATTCTCGGCTTTCTGCTGCTGTGCATCCTGGCCGTGGGCTTTATCTTCAAAACCGGTTATCGGTTGAAAAGCTGAAGCGCGCTTGATGCGCTAGGGTGAAATGGTTCTTGCTGCGCGGCAGGTGCATCACGCAGCCACTGCCGTTATGGGGTGCAATGCAATGGACCATTCTGCCGCCTTGCCGGCTCTGCTGGCGCAGCTCTACCGCGATGAATCGCGCGCGTGCTGCCCACCCTGATTCGTCTGCTGGGCGATTTCGACCTGGTCGATGACGCGCCGCTTCTCAATCGCCGCCTGGGCAGCGTGCAGCCTGCACGCGATGCCTATCTGCGGGCATTGCAACTGGCGCTGCAGGGCGCTGATCGGCAGTTTCTGCAGATGCGCCTGGACGAGTTGCCGACCGGCTAAGCCGATATCCGCCTGGCGGATAAGCGCAGCTTGGCTACCGTTGGTCGGGCCTGAAAATATTTTGGACGGCGCTGTAGATTCAGCGTCGCGCCAATCGATTAGTCAGTAACCGCGCCGCATCCCCGGAGAACGCCATGAAATTCCCGTGCTTGGTCTACAGCAACGAGCATGCGCTGCATCACTCGCCTGACAGCCCGCGTGACGAGGAATGTTTCGCCTATGCCGAGTCGGTGGCGCAGAGCGGCCGCATGCACGACGCCGAAGTACTGGAATCGGTGCAGGCCGCCACCACGGTGCGCATGCGCGGCGGCAAGCGTCGATCACTGGCGGGCCGTTTGCCGAAACCAAAGAGCAGCTGGCCGGTTTCTATCTGGTCGAGGCCAGCGACCTGAACGAAGCCATCCAGCTGGCCGGGCATATCCCCGCGGCGCGGGTTGGCTGCGTGTTAGTGCTCCCGGTGCGCGAGCTACAGGTTTGACCCCACCACGAGAGCAAGGAGCGTCGAAATGAGCAGCACTCAAGCACAGATTCAACAGCAATTGGACTCCTGGGCCACCGCCTGCCGCAGCAAGGATGTCAGCCAGATCATGCGCCATTACGCCGAGGATGTGGTGGCCTACGATGCCATTGGCCCGCTGCGCTTTGTTGGCCGTGAGACCTATCAGGCGCACTGGCAGGCCTGCATGGAAACGTGCCCCGGCCCGGGCTTGTTCGAGATTCATCAGCCGAGTTTTTTGCTCAGTGGCGAGCTGGCCATGGTGCACTACCTGTTCCACTGCGGCGGAACCGATGACCAGGGCGTATTGCACAGTAGCTGGATGCGCGTCAGCCAGTGTTTCCGCCTGCTGGGAGGGCAATGGTTGATCGCCCACGAGCATTTCTCCATGCCGGGCGACATGGAAAGCGGAAAAATTTTGTTTGATTTGCAGCCCTAGTCTTGTAACTCACGGGGGGCAAGGGTTTGAGCACTTCTACAGCATGAATATTGCACATTTGTGGCTGCGACCAACGTCTTAGGGGTTGCCTACAGGGGGGCTTAGTGGCGTAGGCTGGAGTTGTCGCCTTGCTTGGCGACGCTTTCGCGAACAGTTGAAGAAGGAAAGCTTTATGCAAATCCAAGTTCACAGCGATAACCACATCGAAGGCAGTGCTCGTCTGGTTGAGTGGGTGAGTGCCAGTGTTTCCAGCAAACTGGAGCGCTTCGATGACGAGTTGACCCGCATCGTTGTCCACCTGCATGACGACAACGGCGCCAAAGCCGGCGCGCACGACAAACGCTGCCAGATCGAAGCACGGCCAAAAGGCCTGCAACCTATTTCCGTCACCCACAAGGCCGAGTCACTGGAACAGGCCATCGACGGCTCCATCGAAAAACTGCACCACGCCCTTGAGCATCAATTCGGCAAACTGCGCAGCAAGCGCGTCACGCCACTGCACGCCGATGAGGCGAACGATATTCCCGGTCAGGACGCATTGCTGGAAGAGGACTTCCTCGCCGAGGAACGTCTGCGCGCTGTCTAGGTAAACGTCACGGGCAACCGGCCAGGCTGGCTGCCCATCAACCCATCACACGCGCCCCCGCAGGTTTCTGCGGGGGCGCTGTCGTTTCAGGGCCTCACTAAGTGGTGCGCTGCCTGCCAGCGGCAACAGCCTGCCTGAGGCGGCAAAGCGTTTCCTCTTCGTTCAAGGCTTAGTGCGCAGAAAGCCCGGTTTTACTGGCGTGTAGGTGGTTGGCCCATATTCTGCAGAAATGCCTGCCAGCTGACCTATGCAGGGATTCGCCATGACCAGTATTTCCAACAACTCGCCTCTGGCGAGCTACTTTGCCAACACCGCCAAACCCACGACGGATGGCGCTGCGGGCAGTGCCAACAGCAAGGACAAACCCGCTGCGGCCACTGACCCGCTTGCGGAAATTCGCCGATTTGCCAGCGGCATGGTGGCCAACAGCCGCGGCGGCTTGTTGCGCGCGATGAACGCTGAAAGCAGCGGAGCCAGTAATGCGATTGCCAGTGATCGCTTCCGCCCGGTAACCGAGCAGGCCAGCGATACGTCGAAAATTGCCTTGCCGGATGTCGCTGAACTGGACCGCGAAGATGCGGCCAAACTGCTGGCGCAAATCAACAAGCTGGTCGACGCCGGCTTGGACAAGACCGACAGCTTTGTGGGTTATAACGGCGACAAACAGACAGAGTCGTTGACCACCTACCGTGATTGGCTGCAGGCCAGGGGCGGCGTCAGTATTTACGTCTAAGCATTCAGCCGTTGATATTGCCGTCGGGCGTCCAGCGCATTGGGCTGGTTTCAACGCGCGAGGTGCGCCAAGATCACCCGAACACATTGATGGGCATGCCAGTGAGCCTGTTCAGGTCGAGGGGGATTATGGCTAGCAAGGGTTTTATTCGGGCGATCGTCGCCCCGGGGTTGGCGCTGTTGTGCGCTGCGGGTGCACAAGCCGCCGAGGACGCGCAACTGGTTGGGCTGATCAATAGCTACCGCAGTGAAGTGCAGCGGTGTGGCGAGCAGGCTTCTGCCGAGCTGCCGCCGCTCACGGCAGATCCACGCTTGGTGCAACCGGTAGGGCGCGCGGGGGATCTGCAGCAAGCGATGAGCGCCGCCGGCTACCCGATGGTCAACGTGCAGGCCATCAGCCTGTCCGGTCCGCGAGATGCGGCGGCCGCGCTGAACGTGCTGCGGGAGAGCTTCTGCACGATTGTGCTGGACCCGCAGTTTGTCGATATCGGCGTCAATCAGCAGGGCCGCGAGTGGCGTATTCTGCTGGCCCGACCTCTGCTCACCGCACGCCTGGGCGACTGGCAGGCGGAAGGGCAGAAGCTGCTTGAGCAGCTCAACAGTGCGCGCAGCACCGCGCGTCAGTGCGGTAATCAACCCTTTGCCGCCGCCGCGCCGCTGACCTGGAATGCCACCCTGGGCAGTACCGCTGAAGCCCACAGCCGCGCCATGGCCAACGGCAACTTCTTTGACCACCAAGACCCTGATGGCCGCACCCCCGGCGATCGTGCGGAGCTGGCGGGTTACAGCGGCCAACGTGTCGGCGAGAACATCGCTGCTGGGCTTGATACCGCCAGTAAAGTGATCGCCGGCTGGCTGGCCAGCCCGGGGCACTGCGCCAACCTGATGAACCCGCAGTTCAGCGAAGTGGGCGCGGCTTACGCCAACGACCCGAAAAGCGATGCCGGGATCTACTGGACGGCGCTGTTTGGCGCGCCGTAACGCCGCCGAGCGTGCCCAGGCAGCCGGTCGTGTGCGGGCTCCATGCGTTCTGACTCACCAAGGTGAACACGCTGTTCACCTTGCGCCAGGTCACCTGCGTAATCAGCCCAGTACCCGCGCCAAGTGCTCTTCGTAGCGGGCGATATCTGCTTCGATGGCCGGGCGCTTCATCACGTCGACGCAAATGAAGGTCGGCAGGGCGCTCATGCCGAGGAACTGGTTGGCCTTATGGAATGGGAAGTAAACGGCGTCCACGCCTTTGCCTTCAAAGAAGTCGCTCGGGTCATCGAATGCTTGCTGCGGGGCGTTCCAGGTCAGTGACAGCATGTACTGCTTGCCCTGGATCAGGCCGCCGCTGCCGTATTTCTGCGAGGCGTCCGAGCGGGTGCGACCGTCGCTGGCATAGAGGCTGCCGTGGCCTTCGGTAAACACCTCGTCGAGGTACTTTTTCACCGTCCAGGGCGCGCCCATCCACCAGCCCGGCATTTGATAAATGATCACGTCGGCCCAGAGAAATTTCTGCACTTCCTCAGCGATGTCGTAACCGCTGTCGATGTGGGTGTGCTTGAGGTCGAAACCTGCGCGGTCGAGAAAGGCCAGCGCGGTGTCGTGCAGGGTGGCGTTGTAGCGGCCGTCGGAGTGGGCGAACTGTTTACCGCCGTTGAGCAGCAGAATCTTCTTCATGGCATGAGCCTCGGTAAATGATGGCCGCATGCTAGGTCGTGCAGGCGAGTGGAAACAGCCGTTGGCGGGCAAATGACATGTGACTAAAACGCATGAATACGCCGGGTATGGTTGTTGTAGGGTAACTAAACCCACCCTGCCAGGAGCCCACGATGGCTGATCACTACGGATTTATCCTGCACGCCCATACCCGCCCGGAAAAAGCCGCCGAGTTCGAGGCGCTGTTCCGTGCGTATGTTGCACCCAGCCGCGCGGAGCCTGGCTGCATCGCATACCAAATGTTGCGTGACCAACTGGACCCGACGCTGTTTATCTTCTATGAGGTCTGGCAGTCACGGGCGCACTTGGCCACTCACAGCGCCTTGCCGCATATGCGTGAGTTTCATGAGCGGCGCATGGAATACCTGCGCAGTGATTTCGAGATTCGCGAGATCGAGATGCTCAGCCCGGCAGGCTGACGGCGCGCGTCTGTATGGCTTTAGTGAAGCGGCGACTCTCCGGTGTGAGAGCCGCCAAGCACTATGTCTGCGGCTTCTCCACCACGACATAACGTTTGCCGCCACTGCGTTTGGCCACGTACATGGCTTCATCCGCGAACTGCACCAGCTGCAATTCGTTCTGGCAGTGTTCGGGGTACACCGCGATGCCCAGGCTTGGCGCGCTGAGCAAGCGGTGCCCATCCAGCAGGTAGGGCGCGCTGAGGGCGGTAATAATCTTCTCGGCCACCAGGGTGGCATCCTCCTGCCGGCCGATGTTGTCCAGAATCACCGCAAACTCGTCGCCGCCCAGGCGGCCCACCGTGTCGGACTCACGCACGCACTGGCGTAAACGCCGGGCCACTTCCTGCAGCAACAGATCGCCGGTGCTGTGGCCGAAGCTGTCGTTGATCTGCTTGAAGTTATCCATATCGAGGTAGAGCACCGCCAGCTGCAACGTGTCGCGTTTGGCGCGCTGCAAGGCGCTGCGCAGGCGGTCGAGAAACAGCGTGCGGTTGGAGAGTTCAGTCAGCTGGTCGTATTGGGCGAGAAACTCCAGGCGCGACTGTGTGCGTTTGCGCTCAATCGCCGTGGCCACCTGACTGGAGACAAACTGCAGCAGCGCCTGGTCCTGTTCGGTGTAGCGCTCCTTGGCGCTGTGGTTTTGCAGCACCAGGGCGCCGATGGTCTGGGTGCCGGAGATCAGCGGCACGCCGAGCCAGTCCAGCGCGCGCGGTGCGGCCTCGGGTTCATGCTGGGCAAGCCATTGGCTGGCGGTTTCCGGCGGCAACAGCAAAGCGTTGCCGGTGCGGATCACCTCTGCACAGAAGCGGCTGGTGGCCGTGGGCGTGGCGCATTGTTCGACCTGATAGGTCAGGTTCAACTGATCACTCACCGCGTCATACAGCGCCACGCAGAAATGCCGGGCGGGCAGCAGCTGCGCCATCACCTCATGCACGCGGCCGTAGAGCATGTGCAGATCACCCGCCGCGTGGGCGGCTTCCGAGACCGCATACAACGCCGCCTGCACCGCCTCGGCCCGCTTACGTTGGGTGATATCACGCGCCACACCAACGCGCACTTGCTCGGCCTCCAGCCACTGGGCAGACCACATGATGTGCACGATATGGCCGTCTTTGTGGATGTAGCGGTTCTCGTGGTCGTGCGAGGGCTGGCCCGAATTGATCTGCTTGACCAGCGCGCGGGTAGCCGCGCGGTCGTCCGGGTGCATCATTTCAAAGGCGGTGCGGCCGACCATTTCTTCGGGGCGGTAGCCAAAAACCCGTTCGCTGGCCGCGCTGACGGACAGAAAGCGGCCCTCTACATCCACTACGCAGACAACGTCCAGCAGCAGATCCAGTAGTTTGTCGTGAGGCAGGTGCGGGTTTGACGTCATGGCCGTGAATATACTGCCCTGTTTGCGCGGTTCGCTAACGCTATGGTAGCTCTCCGCACGCGGTTGGTCTGTGCCTGCCCAGGCATGCTGCGCTTAATCAATGTACGGTCAATCGCTCGCGTACCAGCGCTTGCGCGTGCTGGGCCATCTGGTCGAGCAGGCGGTCGCGCTGCTTCTCGGCATCGCTCATGGCGCGCTTGCCGTGTTGTTTCACCAGGTAGGCGTGGATCTGCTGGACTTCGGTGGAGCGGAAGATCGGCGCCAGATCCTGCACCGCCACCAAACCGTTCGAACGCTGGCTGCGGGTGTTCATCAGCACCTGTGGCCCCTGCGCGGCCAGCACCTGAAAACCCATGGCCTCGAAGGTTGAAACCTTGCTGGCGACGCAGGCCAGTTCAGCGTGCGGGTACTGGGCGACCATCTGCTGCAGCAGGGCGCGGGCAATCCCGCGACGACGCTGTTTAGCCCGCACCGCCATGTAGGCCAGGGTGCAGGCCTCGGGATCATCCTGGGCTGGCAGGTAGAGCGCAAAACCGAGCACTTGTGACGGGTCCACGTCATCAAGCGCCAGCAGCAACTGCGCGCGGCTGTTGAGGGTGCTGTCCATGGCCTGCAGGTACAGGTGCATTTCGTAGCCGATCACGTACTGGTACAGCTGATACAGCGGGTTGCTGGGCGTCAGCGACACCGGGCTGATATCGCTGAAGTAGTCCACCACCATCTGCAGCACCTGGCTTTTCAGCGACTCGGGCGGAGGGGTGTTCAGGTGTACAAGGGTGAACATCGTCAGTCTGGCTCCGGGCGGTCGGCAAGGGCGGCATTGTACCGCCCTCGGCCGGGCGTGTTTGCATGCGCGTGCGAGCGGAGGGCGGCCTTTGGGCAGGATCTGTAAGGCGATCATCACGCTTGGGCTATGATGCGCGCCCGCCACAGCGGCTCGCCCATCATCAGGTCACTATGTCCATCAATGCCCTCTACACCGACCTGTCCGATTATTACGATCTGATGTGCGCCGATATCGACTACCAGGCGCAAAGCCACTGCATTCATCGGCTGCAGCAGCTGTTCGGCAATGCCGGCAGCCGCCACCTCGATCTGGCCTGCGGAACGGGGCCGCATATGCAGCATTTTATTGAGGCCGGCTACACCAGCAGCGGCCTGGATATTAACCAGCCGATGCTCGACAAGGCCGCCATCCGCTGCCCGCAGGCGCACTTTGCGGTGCAGGACATGTGCGCGTTCACCGTGAGCGAGCCGCAAGACCTGATCACCTGCTTCCTCTATTCCATTCACTACAGCGGCGGCATTGAGCGGCTAAAAGCCTGCATCGCCAGCGCCCATGCGGCGCTTGAGGTTGAAGGGCTGTTCTGCTTCAACGTGGTTGACAAGGGCAAAATCGACAACAGCCTGTTTACCGCACACAGCGCTGAGTACGCAGATGGCCAGTTCACCTTCAGTTCCGGTTGGCATTACGCCGGTGAGGGTGAGCAGCAGGTGTTACGGCTGCGCATCGAAAAGGCCACGGCCGGTGAAACTCTGGTGTGGCACGACGAACACCCGATGGTGGCGGTGGGCTTTGTGGAGTTGCAGGCGTTGTTGCAGCCGTACTTTGACGTGCATGTGTTTGAGCATGACTACCACAAACTTATCCCGTGGGATGGCGTTTCCGGAAATGCGTTGTTTGCCTGCGTAAAGCGCTAGCCACCTAGGGTGGATGACGCTGTGTTCATCCACCGTTGCTGCGGTTGTCCGGGCTACTGGCTGTTGTTCATTCAAGGGCGCTGATTGATGGCTTAAAACAGGGTAATGGCGATGTTGAGCGCTTCATTTTCAAGTTGTGGAAGAAAGTGTTAGCGCGTTTTGTCGGTGTTTCTTCGTGGCGGGATCGACAAGGATGAGCCCAGTCCACAGCGAGTGATAACGATGAAACCTTCGATCAAGCACTTAGGTTATTGGCTGTGTGCGCTGATGTTCACTGCCGTCGCCGGATGCGCAAGCCAACCCCTTGAAAGAGCCAACACCATGAACAAACCACTGGTATCCCTTGCTGTACTCAAAGCCAAACCCGGTAAAGAAGAGGCGCTTAAAGCGGGCTTGTTGACCCTGATCGAACCGACGCGGGCCGAGCCGGGTAACCTTGATTACGTGTTGTTTGAGCGACGGGATGAGCCGGGCACGTTCTATATGCGTGAGGCGTTCAAGGACCAGGCGGCGCTGGATGCGCACTTTGCGACGCCGTATTTTCAACGGTTTGCTGCCACGGCTGATGATTTGCTCAGTGAGCCATTGCAGCTGATTTTCTTGGAGCAGGTTTCGAACTGAGTGTTAGCCATGGGGCGTTGTCGTTTTTAAACGGCCCAAGTTGTTTACAGACGCCGCTTATATGTTGTCTGGTCGAACGGTTCCGCCCTTACGGCGGCTCACTTTTGGCAAACGCCCCAAAAGTAAGCAAAGGGTCTTGCCCCTTGCATCCGGCCCGACTTCGTCGGGTTCCCTCGCTCCATCATTGCTCCAGGGGCCCGCCGCGAAGGGCCATCCCTGGCCCATCGCGGCTCTCGCGGCATCCATGCCGCTCAACCCCTTACGCAACGATTCCACTCGGCCTCCTGATGGGGCGTTTGGTTTCGTCTGCGGGATTGTTGAAGAGAAACCAGAAGTCAAACCAGCGCTGTGTAGGATGGGTTATCGCACTGCCTGAGTGTTTGCTGTCTTGGATGGCGGAATAAGCGTTTCGATTCGATAGTTTTTGAGCGGCAAGATAGTTGCCTTGTCGTCGAGGTAAAGCGCGATGCGTTCGCTAGACGAATCAATTACGAAGCCTTTGGCTATTTCGATGTCTCCATCCATCAGGCGTACGCAATAGTCCTGACGCTTTTCGACTTTTTCACAACCTAATGAAAATACTGGTGTGCTTTTTTCTATTGATAGTTGTGCTGCTTTGTATCCGGTATATGCCGGTGTGATGAGGAATAAGTTAGCTGCTACAGGTAACGCTAGTAGAATTAAAGTAATGCTGGTTGATAAGGTAGTGATGGCCATTAATAGGTTTAGTTTTTTGTTCTTGCTAACAGCACCGTTGGTGGTCTTTTTTCTGTTGGGGCGTGATATCCAAGCCAGTAACATGATTTCGACTACTAGGAAAGCAACAGTCCCTAGAGTTGAAAGGACAATCCATGGGTCAGTAAGAACATTAAGCCAGTTGCTGCATACTTGAATTAGGGCTGTGTACGCATAAATAAAATAATCTGTGGTGGATTTTTCAAAGAAACCCGTTCCAACGCTAAAGTTAGCAACCAAGGTTTGATGATAAATCACGCCGGTTAAGTAAATTGCAGAGTAGCCAAGTATTCCGAGTAGTGGAGTGAAAATGATCCAAAAAATCTTTGCGAGATTTGATTCATTGCTGGTGTTACTGGTTTTGCTTTCAACTTTTTCCATGTTGACTCTCCTTTAGATTGGGCAGTCTGCAGATTTCTCTACGTGCACTCAAGCCCAGCATCAAGTCTTACAAAAAGCTAATAGACAACGCGGTCCCCGAATCCCGTCAGAAGGCCGAGCGTAGGTGCTGTGGAGAGGGGCGTTTGGCATGGATGCCAAACGAGGAA
>TARA_R110002072_G_scaffold64_5_pt1 | contig 34227 bp, 27 predicted proteins | sample TARA_R110002072 | Tara Oceans TARA_R110002072 (sample SAMEA4397118) | marine metagenome | biome: Polar Biome; feature: [SRF] surface water layer (ENVO:00010504); material: water (ENVO:00002006), including particulate matter (ENVO:01000060) such as... | depth 5 m
TTTGAGGAGCGCCCCAAGACCCTGTTGGATATGCTGTTCGGTGACAGTATCAACCGAAGACGTTGCCTCATCCATTATAAGAATTTGTGGGTCAGCTAGAATTGCCCGGGCAAAGGAGATGAGTTGTTTTTCACCGGCAGACAATTTTGAACCACCTTCACCCACCTCGGTTTGGTAACCGGACTCAAGCTTGCTGATAAAGTCATGGGCTCCGGCCCGTCTTGCGGCTGCAAACACCTCAGCCTCGGTTGCATCAAGCCGACCATAACGAATGTTATCGAGGATGCGTCCGCCAAAAATGTGGGACGTCTGCAATACCATGCCCAATTGTGACTGCAACCAGTTCAAGCTTCTTTGTCGATAGTCGACGCCATCAAACAGTATTTGACCATCGGTGGGTTCGTAGAAGCGACACAGTAAGCTGGCCAGGGAGGACTTCCCGCCGCCGGTAGATCCGACAATGGCAATACTTTCGCCCTGGTAGAGTTCAAGGTTAATGTCCGTGAGTACCGGACCGCCGACATCGTATTGAAATGAGACATTCTCAAAACGGATTTTTTTGATGACCGGGTCATAACCATCCTCCGCGAGGCCTGCCTGGTTCGGTGCAGCCAGTCGCGCTGCGACGGCAGGGGAGTCGCTGACTTCAGATTTGGCTTCTATCAAACTGATAATACGCTCCGCCGAGGCCTGGGCCATCTGCATTTCTGCAAACCAATGGGCGAGTTCTTCGATCGGTTCAAAAAAGTGCCGGGCGTAGGCAAGGAACGCAATCAGAGTGCCGGTACTGACCAGCCCCCAACCCACTTCAAGACCACCGAACACAATCGCCAGCCCGCTGGCAATCGAGCCCAGCAGTAGAACCAATGGCAGGTACATGGCAGCCTGAATTTTGTTTAACACCGAGGCATCAAACATCGTATCGGTCAGTTCGCCAAACTTTCGAGAATTTTCCGCCTCTTTCACAAACGCTTTGCTGGTTTGGACGCCCATGATGCTTTCGTTAAACGACCCGGTGATCCGTGAGTTGGTTTTGCGTACTTCCCGGGCGCTCTTTAAAATTCGTTTTTGAAAAAACAAACTCAGCCAAACCAGAACAGGGATCACGCAAAGGATGGTGAGGGCAAGGCTGACGTCCATCCATAACATCGCGATGGCGATTCCGATCATCATTGTGGAACCCCAAATCAGGTCCAACAAACCCCAGGCGAGGATGTTAGAGAGCCGCTCGCAGTCTGAGGTCATCCGCGCCATTAGCCAGCCGACGGGTCGAAAGTCAAAATAGGAAAACGAGAGCTTTTGTAAATTGTCGAATCCTGCCCGTCTAATGTCATGGCTGACATGGGTTCGAATTTTGCCACCGAACCAGATAAAGCTGGCAACGGATAGAGCCAACAACACTACAAAGGCGAAGTAGAGCCCGCCGTATAAGGGGATGTCAAAGTCCGCGCCTTCGGATTGGATGCCGTCGATGACCCGTCGCGTAATCAACGGGAACGCAATTTCAGAGATCGCCGTGGCAAAGGCGGACAGGGCCAGCATGGTGACTTCAAAAGGATAGGCGAGGGTATAGCCCAACAGCTTTTGCCAGAGGCTGAGGTCGAGCTGGCCGTTGATGTCTTCCTTGAAGCCATCGTCGTAGTTGTCATCGTCGAAGAAGTCACTCACTGATTTTTTTCCGAATCTGAAATGTCTGCTTCGACCTGTTGTTGGATGGCCCCTTGGATCTCACACAGTTGCCGATAGATGCCAGGTACCTGCGCCAGGGAGACATGATTGCCGTTCTGGACAACCTTGCCGTCGGCTAGGACGATGATCCGATCGGCGTGCATCACGGTTGAAAGTCGATGGGCAACAATTATGGTTGTTTGTGCACCGCGGCTTTTTTTCAGGGCGGCTAGAATCGTCGCTTCGGTATCGGTATCCACCGCCGAGAGTGCGTCGTCAAGAATAAGGATAGGCGGCTTTTTAAGCAATGCCCGGGCAAGGGCGAGTCTTTGTCGCTGTCCGCCGGATAGGGTTACGCCTCGTTCCCCGACCATCGAGTCATAACCCCTTGGAAATTTCAGGATTGACTCGTGGATATCTGCATCCCGGGCAGCAGCCTCAATCTCATCTTCAGTTGCGTCAATCCGCCCCACACGAAGGTTGTCGGCAATACTGGCGGAATACAGAAATGCCTCCTGTAATACGATACTAATCTGGGCCCGAACAAACTTTCTTTTTAGTTCTGAAAGTTCGTGACCATCAAGTTGAATCGAACCTCTGCCATCCTGACCGTCATAGTCGTATAGGCGCATTAGCAACTGGGCGATAGTGGACTTGCCCGAACCCGGCGCACCTAGAATCGCGAGGGTTTGACCGGATGAGATGGAGAAGTTGACGTTTTTGAGAATCGGTTTTTGGGGTTCGTAGGCAAAACACAGGTCTTGGAATTGAATGTTGCCGGCTAATCGACCCTTTGGCTCAGATTCGTGCTGGGTTTCAATGGGCTCAAATAACACCTCAGCAAGACGGCCGATAGAGACTATCGCTTTGCCGGAGTCCGTCAGTACTCTGCCCATATGGCGAATCGGCCAGATAATCATGCCGACGTAGGTGAGGAAAGCAAAAAGTGTCCCGACCGTTAGGCTGCCGTCAACCACCCAATAGGCACCGGTCACCAGCAATAGACAAATTTGACCGAGGCAAATTAGGTCGGACATTCCGTAGTAGAGACCGAGTATTTTAATCAAACGAGTATTGTGGTCTCGAAAGTCTCGATTGCGTTCGGCAAATTTGTCGACTTCATATTCCTGCCGGGCAAAGGCACGTACCACGCGGATACCGGTCAGATTCTCCTGGAGTACAGTTGTCATGCGGGCTTCTGACTCATCAACCTCGAGAAATAGGCTTTTCACCTTTTGGAAAAAAATCACCGCAAAAACAAACAAAAGGGGCATGGTCGCCAGGGAAAGCCACGCCATGCTCACGTCGAGGGAAAACAAAATTGGCAGGACAATGATGAGCATTAGTATGGCGCGGGATATCTCTATCACCTGACCGGCGAGAAACACCCGGACTGTTTCCATATCAGACGAGCAGCGCTGCACCAGATCTCCGGTGTCGGCGGTATCGTGATATCGACTGGGTAAATGTTCTAGATGGCTGTAAATACGGTCCCGCAACTGCCGGACGATACCCTCACTCGCCAGGGCAATAAAGCGGCCGCGAAAGTAGAGACAGACGCCGGCGATGGCCGTGAGCAATATGGTCAAGAACGCCGCATTTAGCAGCAGGGGTAAATTATTTCCCTCTAAACTAACGGCAGGTGCAACCGCGGCAAACCAGGCTGGCAACTCCAGATGCTCTGGATCCGTAATAACATCGATAGCGAGTCGAGCGAGCAGAGGCACGCCGAACATAAAAATATAGCCGACTGCCATGACACAAATGGCAGCCGAAAAGATGCCACGATATCCAGCAGATACCTGCCAGAGTAATTTGGCCTTACCGCGATCGTCCAACAGGGTAGCTCCGTTGCGAATCGAGTCATTGTATGTGAATAAGAGGGTAGCTGAGGTTCTGCGTGTTCGGCAGTATCGCAACAGGGTGAATTATTCAGATATTTCCTGCCGCTGGCAACTAGAGGCGTAACCGCAATATCTGATATAACTGCTGCCTCAATCATCATGTCGCTGAATTTGCAGGGACAAAAAAGGGGAGTTTCATGAAGTTAGTTAGCTCAATAGGACCCAATCCTAAAGTTGTCCGGATGTTTATGGCGGAACTGGGTGTCAGTTGTGAGATCCAGGAAATTGATCTGATGGCGGGCGAGAATCGCCAGCCGGAGCATCTCGCCCGTAATCCTTCGGGCCAGTCTCCAGCTTTACAGTTGGACGACGGTAGCTGGATTGCTGAGATTACGGCGATCTGTGAGTATCTAGATGACAAGGCGGGCAATACAGATTTGATCGGGACTTCCCCTGAAGCCCGGGCTGAAACCCGCATGTGGTGTCGTCGGTTAGATTTACAGATCCTCGAGCCCCTTGCGAATGGCTTTCGTTTTGCTGAGGGTTTGCCGCTTTTTAAAGATCGCCTGCACTGTATTCCAGGCGCCGCTGATGATCTCAAGGCGACAGCCCAGGAGCGCTTAACCTGGTTGAATGATCAGATCGAAGCTAAGCCCTTTATCTGTGGCGATCGTTTCACCCTGGCGGATGTCCTGTTATTTGTCTTCCTTGAATTTGGTGTCACGGTGGGTCAGCCGTTAAATGAGAACAACAAGCATCTAATGGCGTGGTATGCACGGGTGCAGGGTAGAGCCAGCGCTGCAGCATAGGCTTTTGTTCTGGGCGCGGACTCGGTACCGCGCCCATTTAAGCCGCGCGTGTGTTCCGCGAGGGAACGCGGGTCCCAGTTATACTTTGTGGTATACCTGGGATCAGATTTGGGTAAACTAAAAAAGTAGGACAAAAAACAATAAAAACGTCAGGGTCACTGATGAGTCAAAAATCAATTTCCTTTGGTAGTTTGAGCCGAGAACTCAATGTTCAGCAGGATCAGATTAGCTACAACGAATTAGTTCCGCCGATTGAATTTGATTCCAAAGGCAACGAACTCCCCCATAAACCCGCCGCACTAAGTGTGGGCACCGGTGATATCTACAGACTATTAAAGCCCTATCTGTCGATCCGATTTATGGAGCAGTTTCAGTCCGTGACGCCATTGGCTGTCTACCTGGTGCTGTTTCAAATTTTTATCCTGCGCCAGAATGTCACCGATGCCACCATTATTGTCCTGGGTCTGGTTGCAGTCATTGTCGGTTTGATGATTTTTATGGAGGGCCTAAAGGTTGGCCTTATGCCATTTGGTGAATCCCTGGGTGGTTCGCTGCCGGCAAAGGCGACACTACCTACGGTGATTGCGGTGGTGTTTCTGTTAGGCATTGGGGTCACCTTTGCTGAACCGGCGATTGGTGCATTGCAAACCGCCGGTAGTCTCGTGGACGTCACAAAAGCACCTTACTTGTTTACCTTGCTAAACGATTGGTCCGGTGTTCTGGTACTCAGTGTGGGCGTCGGTGTCGGTCTGGCGGCTGCCTTAGGGACGGTCCGATTTATTTTCGGTTGGAGCCTTAAACCACTGATATTTATCACGCTGGTTCCGGTGATGTTGATTTCGATTTATATGGCACTGGATCCAGAGCTATCCAAGGTACTGGGTCTGGCGTTTGACTGTGGTGCCGTGACCACAGGCCCCGTTACAGTACCCCTGGTGTTATCACTAGGCATAGGCATTGCGCACGCGGCGGGTAAAGGCAGTGATTCATTATCGGGATTTGGCATTGTCACCCTGGCATCATTATTTCCAATTGTAGCCGTGATGCTGCTTGCCCTTTATGTGTCATTTGTGACCACGCCGGCGGAAATTATTGCTGCGGCTGAAGCGGCTTCTGCCGCAGCTAACGCGCCTCGCTGGTGGGAGGCTACGCCGGGTGTTGAGGTTGTCGGTGGTGTTCGAGCGATTGTCCCACTCGTCGTATTCCTGCTGCTGGTGATGGTGGTACTCCTTCGGGAGCGGATTCCAAACCCAACCATTATTGGTTTTGGGATATTCCTGTGTGTGCTTGGCATGGTGGTTTTTAATCTTGGACTGAGCTACGGCCTGTCCAAACTAGGGGGCCAAAGTGGTGGACTGGTACCGGCAGCGTTCTCTGAGCTTGATGGTGTTGATGGTTCGCCCCTCTATAAGCTTGGTGTAGGTGTATTGGTTGCCCTCGTGTTTGCCTGGCTGTTGGGGTTTGGCGCAACGCTGGCGGAGCCCGCTTTGAATGCCCTGGGCACGACGGTTGAGAATTTGACCAATGGATCATTTAAAAAATCTAACTTGATGTATGCAGTATCCCTTGGAGTAGGGAGTGGTATTGCCATTGGTGTGGCAAAAATAGTATTTGATATTCCGATCGCCTATTTGCTGGTCCCCGGTTATTCCCTGGCGATTGTGCTGACCATTTTTTCTAATGAAGAGTTTGTCAATATTGCCTGGGACAGTGCAGGTGTGACAACCGGTCCTGTTACCGTGCCCCTTGTGCTGGCAATGGGGTTAGGATTTGGCAATGCACTGGGGGCCATCGAAGGCTTCGGTATTTTGTCGATGGCATCTATTGGACCCATTGTCGCCGTGCTATCAACGGGACTTTATATCCGCTGGAAATTGAATCGACGCAGCCTTCAACAAAAAGCCAATGAACAGCTAACAGATGAACCGGTAGGGGCAGCGATCCTATGAGTACTCGAGAACTGACAATACTGACTGACGTCTCCATGATCACCTGCATTGTGCAGCGAGGCAAAGCGGATGCAGTGGTTCAAGCTGCACAGGATGCCGGTGCCCAGGGCGCAACCATTTATTACGGTTATGGTAGTGGCATTAGAGAAAGGCTGGGGATCTTAGGCCTGGCAATTGAGGTCGAAAAAGAGGTCATCACAATTCTGGTTGCAAATGAACAGGTGGACCGTGTTTTTGAACGGATGTATTTTGCTGCTGAACTGGACGTTCCCGGCGCCGGTATCATTTATGTATCAAAGCTCGAGAAGGCCGCAACATTTATCCCCCGTGACGTTGTCGAGAGGTTGGGGGTGTGAAGCCTTTAGCGAAGGATAAAAAGCCTTTAGCGGAAGATAAAAAGCCATTAGCGAAGGATAAAAAGCCATTAGCGGAAGATGCAAAACAAATTGTATGCATTATGCCGAAGGGCATGGGCCGAAACCTGGTGGAAGCATTAAGTCAGGAATATGGCATCTATGATGCAAACTTTAGTCATGCCCGGGGTGTAGGGCGCTCCAGACAAATTCAGAACCGGGGGCTCGGTGAGCAGCGGGAGAAGGATGTATTTTCAGTGGTGGTAGAGAGTGCCCAGGCGGATGAGTTGTTTGAATTCCTGTTTTACAAAGCGGGATTAGATGAGCCCCATACGGGAATGATCTACATGCAGGCAGCACCCCAGGCTGCGATGATGGAACTCCCCGAGATTACGTCCCCTTAATGCACTGACTAATTGAGTTGCATGGTTCTACCCATGATTGGTTGAATCAGCAATGCCATCATAAAGCCAGCATAGTAGTCTCGATCGAAGCCCATATTTAGTGAAAACTCCGACGGCATATTAGCGTTCAGGCTGAAGAACACAACCGCCGCCACGATAAATGCATTCCGTTCCGCAAGTAGTAGGCTAAATAGCAGCGCAAGTCCCAGAACGTAACTGTAGGCCGACTCCATACCAAGCCGGGAAATCAGATTGTCCCCCATGTTGGTGCTGAAGGAGGTTGCGAGAACCAGAAAAATTACGCTACAGCGAATCAGTGTTGCAAAGTCCATTTTATTCACCTGGATCAGTCATCGATTAGCGGCCGTCAGTTGAAACAAGTCAGTTGGAACAAGTCGGTTGAACTGAGCGGCCTGATGCGAAAGATAGATAACTGATCGGGCTTTGAACATCTAACAAGCTGGGAATTGTGAATTGCTTCACCTTTGGATCATCGCTAACCGACGGACGGTGATTTTGCCTGCCATTGACCGCTCGAAATTAGCCTTCTGTCCAGACGTTCTGTCCAGACGTTCTGTCCAGACGAGCGGTTAAGGTTTAATCCCGATGATTTAGAAACAGTGTTAACTGGCCTAGCCAGAAAATTGATACATGGAAAATTGTAAAAAAGACCTGGCCGAGCAGAAAACCGGATTCAAAACTACCGTTAGTTAGAAAGTACACAAGAAAAATCAAACCGGCATTTAGACCAATGCGAGCGGTAATTTCGAGCCAAAATTCTTTGATGCAATAATTCAAATCGATCAAGCGATATGACGAAGCGATTAACATCATTGTCAGATGCACGCCGGCGAAGAATCCAACAATGTTCAGGACAATCTCAAACATCTGCTGATCCCCTCGGCTGTGCAGAATTCTCCGGCCAATGTTCCGCGTCCTGTTTTGATGTCATTTCAGCGGCAGGGGCTAGCAACAGAACTTGACCGGTACTGCCGTTAACGCGAATTCGATCTCCGGTTTTGATGCGTTCGGTGCAGTTTGCCGCGTCGACGACACAGGGCAGTCCATATTCCCGGGCAATGGTACCGGCGTGGGACAGGTAGCTGCCGACTTCAACTACAGCGCCACTTGCGGTCAAAAATAACGGCGTCCAGGCGGGGTCAGTGTAAGGTGCAATCAAGATTTCACCGGGTAAGACCGTCGCGTCTATGCCGGGATCCATAATCACCCGAGCGTTACCTTCACATTCACCGGGAGAAGCTCCCTGGCCGGAAATCACGGAGTTAGATAACTGGTCATCTTCCGTTGATTCAGCAACACCAAAGGTTTTAGGCGGAGTCATTTTTGAGAGTCGAATAAAATCCATGCGACGTTCTCGAATACGCTCCTCAACGTCTGGCCAGGTAAGTTTGTCCGTTTTAAGGTCCTGAATCTCAGACCATTTGAGATAGTAAATGTCGTCCTTGCACTTCAACGCCCCCTGATTGAGTAGCGCGGCTTCTACTTTTAGAATCTTCTTTCTTGCCGCATAAAAAACCATAATGTGAAAGAAGCGGGAGTTTTCTCGTAGGCGAATAAAGTATTTGGCTTTTTGCCGCAGGGACTCAATAACTTTCCAGCGCCAACCAAAGGAAGCCTCAAGAAACTTGTTGGAGAGTAGGGACTGAATTTCTCGAGCAAAGTTATTCCGCTCTGCCTCAACTTTTCGTTCAGTGCTTGTTGGATCCGCGTCGGTTTGGAGGTAGTTACGAATCATTGCAATCACTGGGGTTGGGTCTTCTTCCCATCGGACCGAGTTGAGTTCAAATTCCTTAAGGGTTCTGTGGCCGTGGATTGCAAGAAACTGATCCACCTGGTGCATAAAATCAGCGGCTGCCGCCTCGCTACGTAGAGTGTTTAGGGCCTGTCGAGGTTCCTGCTGTTGGATGATATCAACAACTACCGGGGATAATCGTGCCTGCTCGGCAAGAAACCAGATGCGCCTGCCCATATCGGTTGAAAGCACACCCTCGGTTCCGGATGTGAGATAGGATGCGGCGTCCTCCCGTAGCTCCGGTAGCCAGTATTTGAGTAGCCGGCCCAGTAATCCGAGGAGCAAGATATACCTAGGTGCGCTCAGGTTTACGAGTAGGACCATATTGCCTACGGGCTCAAAAAACCGCGGTTTAAAAAAGAGTTTTTGCATGGTTCCGAACGCATCAATCGAATCATCTTTAACGGTTTTATCAAATAGCTGTCGGAAGCTATCCATAAAATCATCTGGAAGCCGGTCGGTACGATAGTAAAAAACACCCATGATCAGGTAATTGAGATAGAGCAAAATACCCAGCCCAATGAGTCTGGGCACCGATAGCCCCGGTGATTCTTTTGAGTCAGACAGGTAGGCAAGCTGAGCAATTTGTTGGCTGTCCATCTTGAAAGGGATCAGCGGCCTAAGGTGCTCAATATTCATATAAATCCTTCCGCGGATGATTTTCATCATCGGGAAAAGGCGCAGCAATAAATCCTGGGATAGTGGCAACAATGGATCGGTAAAGTTTTCAGCAACCGGCTTAAACAGGACAAATTTACCTTCAGGTATTTCATCTAACTTTTGAGATAAGGTCGTGATGGGCCGTGACTGCAGTATATAAAACGCATCACCGCTAAAAGCCCACTCCAGGTCCTGGGGTTGGCCAAAGTAGTCTTCAGATTTTTTTGCCCATTCGATAAGGGTTGATACCTGCTGTTCGTTTAAGGTTTCTTTACGTCGCAGAAGGGCGGGTACCGCCATAAGCCTTGATTGATTTTCCGCAAGCGTCGCTGGCACCATAAACTTCTTGTCGGCGATTCGCTTTGAGGTCAATGCGTCCCGCCGCCGGCTATAGGTATATTGGTCAGGGCTAACTCTGCCGTCCACAATCGCAGCGCCCATGCCCCAGCTCGATTCGGTGAGGATTTCATCACTATTGCCATTGATGGGGTTAGCGGTAAAAGTGATGCCGCTGATTGAAGATTCCACCATCAACTGAACAACCACCGCCATATTTACCCCATGGTGGGCAATACCCTGGGACGCTCGATAACTGCAGGCGGCATCGGACCAAAGTGATGCCCAACATTTTTTTACCATTTGTGGGATTTGTTCTGGCGTAACGTAGTAGTAGGTGTCGTGTTGGCCTGCGAAGCTTGCGTCCCCGAGGTCCTCGGCGGTAGCGGATGATCGAACGGCGTAGACGAACCGCCCTGGAATGAGTGTGGCAAGGTGTGTGTGGTGTTGTTGCAGGTCAGACGCCAATTCCGAGTCGACCTCCTGCGCCATGATATTACGTCTAACCTGATCAGGCGTGAGCCCAGATAAGTCCCAGGCGCTGACAAAATTCTGATAGGCCTCTGCCGTCACGACAAATCCCGGCGGCACTGGAAATCCTTGTTGTACAAGTTCCCCCAGGTTGGCACCTTTGCCACCTGCGATAGAAACCTGATCTCGATTGATACTGTCGAGACGAAGGACCCGCGTCATCTAATGATTCCTGAGGATGATTGACCGATTGATGGCACATTCATCAGATATTCTGAATTAAAATTAGCATACCACGGGGTCGTCTTAGATCGAATTCTGAGTTTGCATTGGCTGGCGTAACCCACTACCTTTGTCCGCGTTTGTTCTAAGTGAGTTCCCTATGTTCCAGTTTGAACCCGTCTCCCTGCCGCCGGAGGCAGAAGCATTGCGTCTTGAGGTGCGTCGATTTATTGAGGCAGAGTTACCACCTGACTATTTAAGAAACTCCGACTTCAACGCGGGAGAATCCGCAGAGTTGAGCCGTAAGCTGGGGCAACAGGGCTGGATCGGTATGACCTGGCCAAAGCAATATGGCGGCGGCGAGCGCTCATTTTTGGAGCGCTATGTGGTCACCGAGGAGTTATTGGCTGCCGGTGCACCCGTGGGCGCCCATTGGATTGCCGACCGGCAAAGCGGGCCGCAATTTTTGAAGTTTGGTACCGAAGCTCAACGCCAGCAATATCTGCCTGGGATTACCCGGGGTGAATGTTACTTTTCGATTGGCATGAGTGAGCCTGATTCTGGTTCTGACCTTGCCTCTATTCGTTCGATGGCAACCAAAACCGAGGGCGGCTGGATATTGAACGGCAGTAAAATATGGACCTCCGGTGCCCACATGAATCATTACATGATTGCACTCGTGCGGACCGCGCCGGCTTCAGAGAATCGCCATGCGGGCATGAGTCAGGTGATTGTTGATTTATCTGACCCGAATGTGACGATTACCGGTATTAAAAATTTGGCCGGTGATACGGACTTCAATCAAGTGTTCTTCGATGATGTGTTTATTTCCGATGACCATGTTGTGGGTCAACCGGGCAATGGTTGGGAACAGGTCATGAGTGAACTGGGGTACGAACGAAGCGGTCCAGAACGTTTTTTATCCGCCTTCCGCGTGCTGGTGGAATTTGTCCGGGAGATCGGTGCCGACCCCAGCCCTGAACAAGCAGCCTTAGTCGGAAGGCTAGTTGCACATCTGATTACCCTCCGGCGCATGTCAGTTTCCGTGGCCGGAATGCTCCAGGCAGGAAAGATGCCGAACGTTGAAGCCGCGTTGATCAAAGACCTGGGGAATAGTTACGAGCGGATGGTACCGGAAATTATTCGTCAGCTGAGACCGGGAAACGTCTCGCCAAGATTCGTCGATACACTGAATCAGTGCATTTTGCATGCACCGTCCTTCACCTTGCGTGGAGGTACCCGGGAAATTTTACGGGGCATGATCGCCCGTGGACTTGGCTTGCGATAGGGGAGAATTGATGATGAATGAAGAACAAAAATTAATTATAGAAACGGCCAAACGAATTTTTGCGGATCAATGTGACAAGACGGTTGTGGACGCGGCGGAGGCGGGTGATTTTCCCTCGGATTTGTGGCGAACACTGGAAGAAACCGGCTTGACCCTGGCGGGTATTGCGGAAGAGGCGGGCGGTTCTGGCGGTAGTTTCGCTGATGCCCTGCTACTCATTCGCGAAGCCGGTGCTGTGGCTGCACCGATTCCACTTGCGGAGCACTTGATCAGTGCATCTATGCTGGCGGCCGCGGGAAAGGCATTACCCAGTGGCATCATGACCATTGCCATGGTGGAGTCCGATCAGGTTTGTCAGGTTGCCTATACGGAGGTTGCGGATTGGGTCCTGTGGATCAACGAACAAGGCATGTTGCTAGTGCCCAATGAGGAGATTCCCTGGGCACGGCAATCGACAATTGCGGGAGAATCCTGGGCCAGTCTGGCGCTCAGCGATTGGCAGCCAAAAGGGGAGCTTGTCGAGTTGGAAGATGCCCTCGCACTCGCCCGTCAAAAAGGCGCAGCATCCCGGGTAAATCTGATGGCGGGGGCTATTTCAAGAGTGTTAGAAATGTCCGTCCAATATGTGACGGATCGGGAACAATTTGGCAGACCCCTGGCAAAATTTCAGGCGATTCAGCATCAATTGTCTATGCTCGCCGGAGAGTCAGCCGCCTGTCAGCGGAGTGCTGACGCGGTGTTGTATAGCACCGGTGATCTGGACGTGGCCATCGGCAAAGCGCGATCCGGTGAGGCGGTCACCCTGGTGAGCGATATTGCCCATCAGGTACATGGTGCAATTGGCTATACCCTGGAACATGCCTTGAATCTTCGCACCCGTCGATTATGGCAGTGGCGGGACGAATACGGTTCCGAACGATATTGGCAATTGATCATCGGCGAACGCTTTTGCCGACTCGGTGCAGACGGGCTCTGGGCGGGGATTACCGAGGCGGGCTGATCGGCGATATCAGCTAAGTGGTTAAAACGACTAAATGCTGGTGGCTAAATCCCCTACCCGGGGGCCGTGAAACTGACAATTAGTATGTAAATCAAATAGATAGAGATTTGGCACGGCCTGTGCATTTCCACCCCTAGTGATAATAAGGGGTTTAGAGATGGAATGGATCAAATTGGCGATCATTGTCACAATGGGCGCAATCGGTCTGCATTCTACGGGAATGGAGCTGGAGTCTAGGGATCAGATCACCGTGTCGGGTCCGGTTGAAGTACGCCTCCACCACAGTGCCATGCCATTAATCAAATTTGACCCGTCTACGGTTGCCGTAAGCCGGAACGGCAACCAGATTACCGTTAGTGCAGACCAGCCAGCCCACATTGTGATTGAAACCAATTTACTCCAGAGCCTGCGAATTGCAGATGGAGTGTTATTGGTGAAGCTTGAAGGAAGTGAAAGGGTTCAGATCTCCCAGACGTCCGCGCCAGAAGTTCGGGTGTGTCTATCGGATCGAGCAAGACTTGATGCCGACGTGTTAGATGCGGCGCATCTGCGGGTCATGCTCGCGGGCCAGGGTAAGGTTTCCCTGAAGAATTTAACCGCAGATCTGTTTGTCCTGAATATTAGAGATGAAAGTGATATTGATGTCACCGGTCAAACTCGCTATCAGGACGTCGCCTTAAGCGACCATTCGCACTACAACGGTAAAGAACTGGTGTCTGAGGATGCCAAAATCGCGCTGGAAGGTTTTGCGGCGGGTTTTATCCAGGCGACCAACCTCCCCACCGTAAAGCGAGCCCCATTTGCATCGCTATCATTTCTCTAACACCGGCCACTATAGTGCCACTTGTCTAGAGCCTAAGCCGCTGTATATTCCGCATCGAGCTGGGGCTCAGAGGTCGAACAAAGCACCTGCTTTGAAGCAACCAGTCGTTCCATGGCAGCCAAAACCGATCGAGCAGCGGCGGGGTAGAGTGCCTTGTCGGTTTCCTGGTACATCATGGGCACCATATCGTTAATTTTCCTCACCCCGTCTTTAATACAAACCAGAATTTGTTGTTCCCTTGCGAGTCGATGATCGATAAAGGTCTGAACAAAGTGCTTCACGTCCTTGATACAGGTTCCATGGGTTGGCCAATAAACGTCCTCTGATCTATCCAGCAACTTTTTCAGACTGTCCATATACTGGGTCATGTCACCGTCGGGCGGTCCGATGACACTGGTGGACCAGCCCATCACATGATCACCGGTGAACAGTGCGTTTTCTTCTTTGAGGGCAAAACACATGTGGTTGGAGGTGTGCCCAGGAGTGTAAACACATTCAACGGTCCAGCCGTCGCCCTCCAACAGGTCTCCGTCCTTGATCACTACATCCGGGACAAAATCCATATCGCCACCTTCCTCGATGGGAGTGCCGGACTCAATTTTGCCTGCACCATGGGGGCCATAGCCGTAGGTGGGACACTGCCAATGTACCTTAAGGGGGGCGGCGGCCGGAGAATGGTCATAGTGGGTATGGGTGATCAGAATATGGGTAACGGTTTCCCCTTCAAGCACTTGTTTGAGCGCCTCTACGTGTTCGTCAAGCAATGGGCCCGGGTCAATAACCGCCACGTTACCTTTGCCGATGATGTAGGTTCCTGTGCCGTGGAATGTAAATCCACTTGGGTTACGGGCAGTGACCCGACGAATGAGTGGGGTAATTTGCTCAAGTTTGGCGTACTCAAAATCATATTGGTAGACAAAGGGAATGGCAGCCATTTGGGTCTCATTTTGCAAAAATCCGAGCTTAGCGGATGAAGGGTGGTCTGACTACCTCGTAAGCGCTTCTCCAGCTCTTCTCAAGCGCTGCTGGACCCTGGGAACTGGCAAGTCAGGAGCCAAGTCAGTAAAAAAGTTGTGGCAGAAGGAGAACTGGTTACTTGATGCCCAGCCAGCAAATAGATATAAACAGTGCTGGGATTCTCCCATAGAGGATAAATCCCAGAGCGTATAGGCTGTGTGTGGTTCGTGTGTAGTTTGTGTGTAGTTCGTGTGTAAATAATAAAGGGAATAGTTAGTGGCATCTGAGCAGCCATCATTCAAGCGTTTGATTGATATCGGCATTGCACTTTCTGCAGAGAAAGACAGTGACCGGCTCATGGAAATTATTCTGCTCGAAGCGAAAGATATTGGTGGTGCAGATGGCGGTACCCTTTATATTCGTAATCGAGAAGACCAGTTAGAGTTCACCATTGTCAGAACGGACTCTCTCGGTATTGCCCAGGGTGGTACAACCGGCGTCGAAATTACGCTGCCCGCGGTGGGTATGTTCCGCCAGGACGGGGAGCCTAACCTAAAAAACCTGGTGAGCTATGTTGCCAATACAGGGGAGACACTTAACCTCGAAGATGCCTATGCAACCACGGACTTTGATCTAACGGGTACAAAAAAGTTTGATGAAGCCACGGGGTATAAGTCGCGATCTTTTCTGACGGTACCCCTGAAGAATAATACCGGCCGTGTCATTGGCGTTCTGCAACTATTAAATTCGATTAATGCCGAGGGTGAAGTCTGTCCGTTTTCACTGGAAACCCAGCCGTTGATTGAAGCCCTGGCTTCCCAGGCTGCGGTGTCCCTGGAAAATCAAAATTTGTTGGAATCCCAGAAAAACCTGCTGGATTCATTTATTGAGTTGATGGCAAGCGCTGTGGATGCCAAGTCTCCCTATACCGGAGGCCACTGTCAGCGTGTGCCAGAACTCACGGAAATGCTCACCGAAGCAGCGTGTCAATCGGAAGAAAAACCCTTCGCGGGATTTTCCCTAAACGAAGAAGAATGGTACGAGCTGCACATCGGGGCCTGGCTTCACGATTGCGGCAAGGTCACCACGCCGGAGTATGTGGTTGATAAAGCAACAAAACTCGAAACGATCACCGACAGAATTCACGAAGTTCGGACGCGATTTGAAGTCATCAAACGGGAGCGCGTCATCACGTACCAACAACGGTTGCTTGATGGTGCAACCAATGGCGCGGAACTGAAAGCTCAACTGGACGCAGATCTTTTGAGTTTGGATGAAGACTTTGCCTTCATTGCTGAATGCAACCTGGGCGGTGAATTTATGGAGGAAGAACGTCTAGAACGGTTGAGGCGGATCGCGGGTTATGAGTGGACCAGAACCCTGGATGATCGACTCGGTGTTTCTTTTGATGAAGCCAAACGCAAGGCTCGGACGCCACCGGTACAACTGCCCGTTATTGAAACTCTACTAGCGGACCGACCGGATCATATTGTTGAACATGATGTGATTGTGCATTCGTCTGATCCTGATAATCGGTATGGATTTAATATTGATGTCCCGGAGCATAAGTACAATCTGGGTGAAGTTTATAATCTTGCGATTAGCCGGGGCACATTAACAGCAGAGGAGCGGTTCAAGATTAATGACCACATCGTGCAAACCATTGTGATGCTTGAAAACCTACCGTTCCCACGGCACCTGGAACGTGTGCCAGAAATAGCCGGTGGTCACCATGAGAAAATGGATGGTACGGGATACCCCAAGAAAATAATGGGGGGTGAGATGTCGATACCCGCTCGAATTATGGCGATTGCTGATGTGTTTGAAGCCTTAACGGCGGCGGATCGCCCCTACAAGAAACCCAAGACCTTGAGTGAAAGCATTAAGATTATGGGCTTTATGGTCAAGGACCATCATCTAGACCCTGAATTGTTTAGGCTGTTTTTAAGTTCCGGTGTTTACAAAGACTATGCGGACCGTTTTCTTGAGCCCACCCAGATTGATGAAGTTGATATTGCCCAATACTTTGCCTGAAACCTGTACATCTGATATCCGCTAATTAAGCAGAAGCTGTTCCACGTGTATGCGTGCCGACCTGGCAAGTGCATCAAGTTCGTATCCTCCCTCCATCGTTGAGACTATCCTCCCCTTAGAATGGCTGTTGGCCATATCAACTAGAAAGTTTGTCACCCAGCGATAATCGTCATCCTCGAGACAAATCTCAGCGAGAGGGTCATCGTTGTGCGCATCAAACCCAGCGGAGATAAATATCAAATCCGGCTTGTGTTTCTGGATTGCAGGTAGCCAGTTTTTCTCGATGAGGCGCCGGAAGGTACCGCTGTTGGTGCCTGCCTCGAGTGGCGTATTAATAATATGTTCGTTGCTGAAGTCCAGGTAGCGATGGGGATAAAAGTGATCCTGAAAACTTGAACAGACCAGCACCTCGGGTCTGTCCTTAAATATGTCAACGGTGCCATTGCAGTGGTGGACATCAAAATCACAAATGGCAACGCGATTGATACCAGGCTGTTGGAGTGCTAATTGAGCTGCAATCGCGATGTTGTTAAACAGGCAAAATCCTAGTGCAGCGGCAACTTCCGCGTGATGACCTGGGGGACGTATGGCACAAAACGCACGATTGGCCTCGCCGGACAATACCCGGGTGGTCGCCTCGGCAACCGCTCCGGCGGCGAGTTTTGCTGCCCTCAAACTGCCAGGGCTCATGTAGGTGTCCGGGTCTACCTTGGTCACAGCGTTGATGCCCGCAAAGGATTCAATGTGTTGTATGTAGCTATCGGGATGAATGCCCTGCAGCAACTGTGTTGAAATTTCTGTGGCGAGAATTTCATGCATATCACCGGTCAGATCATCCTTAAGCAGGGCGTCCATGACAGCGGTTAGTCGCGCCGGTCGTTCGGGGTGGTGCGGCATTTCATGGTGTAAACAATCGGGATGGGTTAGTAGCAATGTTTTGCTAGAGCCGGTTTTACCAGCGACGGGTTTTGTTACGACAGATTTCATGGGGTACTCAACTAAACTTTTTTTGAAGGTGGACGGATTTATGATCTCGCACAAGGTCAAAAGCCTGACCGAGCGGTCCAAGGTATGGACTTTGCCTGGCGGGATTGTTGTTAATCACACTCAGTGTGATCTGTTTCCTCGGGGCAAATGAACGTCCAAGCAAATGATGTAGGACGGCAAAGCTGCTCTGAATGATCTCGGATTCAGGTGGAATGTTAAAGGTGAGTTTTTTACCCTGCTGCTCAACCGTCAGAACGAGTTTGTTACTGCTGTAAACCAGATAGTTGCCGGCTACGCGCCTCGGCAATAAACCATCGGCGGTTTCTGCTCTGGAGTCTGTCTCACTAGAGTCGGTTTCACTAGCGTCCGTTTCATGAGCGTTCTGGTTAGCCAGTGGTAGGCCGCACAGGGAGATTGGATCCGTTGCATTAAGCCAAAAGGTTTGCCGAAGGGTGGCTGAACTTAAGGCTGTCAGTGCCGCTGGTGAAACAAACTGGGGCCCCGGAATACTGGTAAAGAAATACCCTGAATATAATTCCCCCGCCAATTCCATTAGCCGAATGGAGCGGAATAATTTTTGCCAGCGGAAGTCCGGTTGTTCCCTTAACAGCAGTTCACGAAACAAGATGCCATATCGGTCGAGCAGGAGCCTGACCCGTTCCTTGTTTCGTTCCTCCGTTTCAAGCAACTCTTCAGGGCTGGTTGGATAACGGATCTGATGCCAGTCTCCTGCAAAGGGCAGGTCGCGCTTCCAATTGCGGAAGCCACCTCGGCGAGACCTTGAGGTTTCTACCTGGATGCTATCGCCTTTCCCGAACTTGTTGGTGATGCCTGAGCGCAGAGCCAGATAGGTATCGTTGCTAACTTGGCCATCCCAGACGGATTGCCACAGGCGATCAGATAGCGCGTTTGAGGACAGGCCGGTTTTGTCCATTAAGGTTAAAAAGTCGTAGCGGCTAAATACGTCGCTAAATAGCGGGTTGTTGTTCTCGGTTTCTGAGTCGAGCAGGGATAGGTTATCCGTAAAGCAGAACTGAGTTGTTTGTGCCTGGGTGCCGATCCAGTGTAATCCGCCGGCCTGCATCACCAGGTCAAGGCTGCGGCCATCGTAACCCGGAAGTCGTGAGGGTAAGACATGCTGCTCCCAGGCCTCCGGTGGCAGGGGTAAACATTGCAACAGGTCGATTAGACCCGGTAGATCATCTTCAGCATCTACCCCTTCCTGGGTACTCAAGTATCGGCATTGCCAACGATACAAAAAAGGTGTCAGTTCACCTATTGGCAGGGGTTGAAAATTAATTCTTGCGGCCTGGCGAACAAAACGAAGTAGTACCTCAAAGTTGGCGGCATCGCAGTAATAAACGTCGTTTTGATCCTTGACCAGTGGACCGAGAATAAGGCTGTTGTCGCCGAGCAGACGGCTTAGCGCAGCACCGGTGGCGGCGGGTGGCGTACCAAGAAGTCTGCAAATCTCCTCGAGCTGCAGCGGCCCATAATACTGAAGCCAATTGCTCAACAGTGTGGGGCTGACGTCCTCAAGCTGGTTTTTAACAAGTGTCAGGTCTTCGGTTGCAACAATCAGCCTGCTACCGTTGTGGTTGAGTTCCACCAGACCCGATGGTAATTCAGTATCCCACCATTCCCGGGTGGGAATCAGCATTCGCTCTTTGACCCATTCTACCTCGTCAGTACCGGCCTGGGGTTCGTAGCCAGGTAGCGTTCTTTGTCTTCGTTGTACAAAGTCCTCGATGATGGAGAGTGGAATGGCCGGGCGCAAAGAGGGCTGGAAGACCAGGCTTTCTAACAGGTCCTGGGAAAGGTTAGAGGAGCTGGATGAACGGGGTTTGTCGTTCATGTACATGTAGTCGTTAATTTGGTCCCAGGCGACGGTCTGGGCAAACGGGCTAGGTTGTTGGTTTGCGACTTCCGTGATTTGAATCTCGCCGGTTGCGAGTTCATTTAACACCAGGCGTAGGTTCTCCAGGTCAAATTCATCGCGTAAGCAGGTGCGCCAGGTTTCCAGCAAAATGGGGAAGTCCTCGTACTTCAGTACGACATCCAACAATTTTTGTGACTGCAGCCGGCTCATCCACAATGGTTTTCTTTCGTTAAACTTTCCCTTGGTGAGCAGCAGTGAGCGACCTGCATTTTCCCTGAAGCGGGCGCCAAAAAAGCCCGAGCCCTCCAGGCGCCGTCTAAGGAGCAGTTCAATATTGGCGGCACAGACCTGCTGCAACAATTCCCTTACATCAAATGCCTCAACCATCTGCATAACCAGACATTGGTCGGTGACAAAAATTTCCGGTTGTTCGTCATGATGGTCTTGCCACGCGGCTTCCATCGCTAGACCTAAGGGTCGATTGATCCTGTTGCCCCACCCGGTATGGATGACAATTTGATATCCAGTGCTGTAACCGGCGGCTGCTTCAATTCGCTCGATCAGTAAATGGTGGCGATGGGGCAGGGCAGAACCGGTGTGCTCCTTTTGCCGTTTGAGTAGGGTAATCAGTTCATCTCTAATCAGTGGCTCAAGATGATGCTCGGCTGTGAGACGCTGCTTGAATTCGGCACTGTCTAATTCCTCGTTGGCTTGCTCAAGAAAACGAGAAATGCGATCGGCATAGTGGAAGGTTCGATTTATGCCCTCGGACTTCCAAAATGGTGGCGCAATGGTTGTGGGTTTGGAGGGCGTGACAATCACATCATTGTGGGTGATCTTTTGGATCTGCCAGTGCTGGGTGCCGAAGGCAAAAACTTTCCCGACGTAGGCTTCCCAGACAAATTCTTCATCGAGTTCACCGATTCGGGCGTTACTTTGCTCGTGTCGAATTTGAAAATAGCCACGATCCGGAATGACGCCCCCGGACAGGTACAAAGACAGGGTTGACCCGCGCCGGCTCTCGATGGTTTGTTGTATTTGATCCACTATCACCTTCGGCCGCAGCTCTCGAATTCGGTCATCGCCGTAACGACCGTTTAGCATATTGATCATCAGGTCAAACTGACTTTGTCCTAACCCGTGGAAAGGGGTAGAGCGTTTTAATTCATGGAACAGGTCCAATAAGTCCCAGGTTCGCGTACTGGTCATCGAGATGATGACTTGAGCCAATACATCAAGGGGGCACTCGATGGTGCTAATGGGTTCGATGTCTCCCTCTAGCACAGCTTTGCCGAGCACCGCGGCCTCGATAAAGTCGAGGGGATGGGTCGGGTAGATGGTGCATCGGCTGACTTCACCGACCCCATGACCCGCACGGCCGATCCGTTGGATGGCGGATGCGATACCTTCCGGGGATTGAATGAGAATGACTTCATCAAGGGCGCCAATATCGATGCCCATTTCGAGGGTACTGGTTGCCACAATTGCGGCGAGGTCCCCATTTTTTAATTTTTGTTCAACCTCGAGGCGTATTTCTCGAGCTAAAGAACCATGGTGGGCATAGGCCAGGGTTTCCTGGGCTGCAGTATTGATTTTATGGGTCAGGGTTTCCGCCAGGGAGCGGCTATTCACAAACAGTAAAGTTGAATTGTTCTGGCGAATTTTTTTAACAAAGTCTGCCGCCAGAGAATCCCAGACCTTCTCTTCGACGGGGCGGTTGGCAGCGGCTTCTGGATAGCGCACGGTGACCGAGTATTCCTTGCGGGCGGTCGAATTCAGGCACTGGACCTCCCGTCGTTCAAACTGATTGCCGGGTAGTCGTTTGTAGCCCGCGACAAAGTCTGCCACATGTTCCATTGGCTTTACCGTGGCGGACAGGCTGATGCGCTGAAACTCACCGGACAAGGGCACAAGCCGTTCGACTGCACTCATCAGATAGACGCCACGTTTGTCACCCACAACGCCATGTATCTCATCGAGTATCACGGTCTCGATGTGTTGCAGCATGGATTGGCCACTTTTACTGGTCAGCAGGATATTCAGACTTTCCGGTGTGGTGATTAATATCTCCGGCGGGTGCTTGAGCATACGGCGGCGTTCTACCTGTTCGGTGTCGCCGCTGCGGGTTTGGACCTTAATATTGGGAAACGGTAATCCGGCTTGCTCAGCGCGTTGTTTGAGGGCGGCTAGTGGCGTCAGAAGATTGCGCTGGATATCGTTATTCAGCGCCTTGAGTGGGCTTATATAGAGTACTTTTGTGGTGCCGGGCGCAAACCTGCCGGTCACAAATTCATTAATAGCCCAGAGAAATGCCGTGAGGGTTTTGCCGCTGCCGGTAGGCGCTGAGATCAGCAGGTTTTTTTGTTCTGCTATTTTTGGCCAGGCCTGACGCTGAATGTCCGTTGGTTGGCCATAGGTTTCATGGAACCAGCCAGAGATCTGATCATCAAAAAGTGTCAATGCTTGGTCCATCATCCTAGCAGTGTACCCCATTTAAAAATGCCGCTGCAGCTCAGGTTTGGTACCTGCAGACCTGGCGTGAACGTGACACAATTACCACTTCGATTTTGGATTCCTGTGGCATGCGGCAGTTTGGCTTTATTTTGTGTTTTCTGATGTGGTCGACCTCTTCCTTCGGTGCGGCGGTCGACTTTGAACGACAGGCGATTACCATTGCCCTGACCCAGGAGCCACCTAATCTAGACAGTTTGCGCACGACGGACCTGGTCAGCTTTTTTGTGATTGGCCATGTAAATGAAGGCCTGGTTCGCTATGACAGGAGAGGCAAGATAGTACCCGGGGTTGCTAAGTCCTGGGAGCAAAATGGCAAGGTGATCACCTTTCATCTAAGGGACAATGCCCGTTGGAGTGATGGCTCCCCGGTCACCGCCCATGATTTTGTCTACGCCTGGCGAACCTTAAATGATCCCGCTACGGCTGCACCCTATGCTGCCATCATGTACCCCATTCGCAACGCGCAGAAAATTCAAAAAGGTGAGCTGCCGGTTAATGACCTTGGCGTCAAAGCGATCGGTGACTTTACGCTTCAGGTGGAATTAGAAGGCGCCTGTGGATACTGCATTACCGTGATGAACCATTCAGCTTTTTATCCCGTGAATGAAAAGTTTCACAGGGCGATGGCAAAAAGTTATGGGGCAGAGGCGGATAAGCTTTTGTATAACGGACCATTCAAGCTGGTGAAGTGGGTGCACGGCGCTGAAATGACGATGGTGAAAAATCCCGATTACTGGAATGCAGATACCATTGCCCTGAATGAACTCAACATTGGCTATATCACCGAGGACAACCGGACTCGACTCAATTTGTTTCGAGACGGGCGAATTGCCCTGGCCAGAATGGGTGCAGATACCGTGAACGATGCGGCTAGCCAGGGTATGCGCCTGCGTACATTTGTGACCGGAGGCATGGCCTATCTACGGCTTAATCACACGCCTGAGTCCGCTATGAGCCACAGGAAGTTAAGACAGGCAATCCAACTTATTTTTGATCCGGATGAGTTTGTGAACAAGGTCATTGGGATCCCTGGCTACAAGCCCGCCCATTCATTTTTTCCATCCTGGTTAAATGGTGTGGAAGATAAGTTTGTCACCGAGTTTCCATTAACGCCCATCGACCGGGACGTCCTGGCGGCACAAAAACTGGTTGCTGAAGTTCGTGCGGAAATGGGGGTAGCACAACTACCGGCCATCACCATACTCAGTACAACTTCTCCAACTGGCGGCAAGATTGCCGAATATTTTCAAGGTTTGATCAAACAGCACCTGGATATTGATGTGAAGGTCGATCAGCAAACCTTCAAACAGTATATCGATAAGGTGAACCGTCAGGAGTTTGATATTGCCCTTGCCAGTTGGTATCCAGACTTTGATGATGTGGTCACCTATGCGGACCTGTTAGCATCCTATAATGAAAACAACGATGGCCGGTACATTAGTAAAGCGTATGACAACTGGTTGGCAAAGCTGATGAATTCAGCGGACCCGGCAGAACGAATGGCGGCCGCCGATCAACTGCAGAAGTTGATTCAAGCAGATGTGGCGGTCATACCGATGGCAGAAACAGGCTCCGCCTATTTGCAACACCCGAAATTGCGGGGTGTGGTGCGAAGGGTATTAGGCGCAGACCCTGATTACACCTTTGCCCGGGTCATCGAATAACGCGGGATATCCGCGACAATTGTTATTCTTGCTTGAGTTCAGCAATAAATGCGTTGGACTCATCAATGGCACTTTGCATGGTTGCAACTAGTGCGGCAACGTCAGAATTGACCGTGCCGAGTTCGCCCTTAAGTGAGGCGATAGCTCTGGCATTGAGGTTGTGTTTAAGAAACAACACGTTGTCTTTGAGGGTCGTCAGGACCGGCTCAATAGAGCGTTCCGCTTTCCGCATTGAGGTCAGAAGCCGATTGTATCGTCGTTGGGTTTCTTTTAACTGGCGTTCGCTGTCCCGGCGATATCGGGCGTTGCTGTACTCACCGAGTTCAGTCTGCCATTCATCAAAGAGTGCATTTGCGACGGATTCGACACTGTCTATCCGAGACGTGATGGTTTCGGCAGCATCAACGCTATCTTCATATTCATCGCTGAGCTTCTCGTAAACGTCTTGAAGTTCACCGCCGTCAAAATTTACCACGGCTTGAAACTGCTCCAATGCATCTTTGAACTGTTGCTGGCCATCTTCCTGGGCTTCCTGGGCGGACTCAATCCGGTCGATTAAGATATCCCGTTTATGCAAGCCAACTTTTTCGAGGGCATCGTAGTAGGTTGATTCACACCCTGCGGCGATGATCAATAATCCCATGACCAGTGCTTTTTTTAACATCAGTCTTTGTCCTTCATAGCGTTGACGATCTTATCGGTACGGGCATCTTCATGGTAATTGTGCACAACGAGCACCGCATGGATGGCACCGGGTACGTAAAACGCCAGGGTCAGGAATATATTAATGATGCCCTGAATCGGTTTACCGCAAATAAAAACAGCAATCGGGGGCAGTAAAATGGCGAGCAAATAACGCATGTGTTTCTCCTAGAGAATGTCCTAAATAATTTTTTAAACGATTTCAAAGTAACGTTGGTATTCCCACAGGGTGGGGTCTGGGCTTGTCGCATCCGCACCTTCTGTGTGAAACGCAAGCCATTCAGCTTCCCGGGTTTTCACCCAGTAGTTGACGAAGGAGTCGCCCAGGAACTTTTTGAGCAGTGTATCGTTTTTGGTGGCTTCCGCGGCAGCTTTAATTGTGGTTGGTAAATCCCTGTCCGAGGCGGGCATTCCCCAGGCGAGTCCGGAATACTCAGGAATCAGGGCTCTGTTCTCGGCCACTCCGGCGAGTCCCCCGGCAAATACCGTGGCGAGCGCAAGATATGGATTCACATCTGCGGCGGCAAGACGATGCTCAATTCTGGAAGCTGATGGGCTATGGCTGAGCAATCGAACGGCAGCCGACTTATTGTCTTCTCCCCAGGTCTGGGTCATCGGAACCGCTGCAAATTGTTTAAAGCGCCGATAGGAGTTGGCTGTTGGGCAGAGAAACGACACAGCACCAGGCAATGTGTCGACGATTCCCGCGGTCCAGGATTTCATCAGCTCGCTTCGTTTGTCCTGACTATTGGGATCATAAAATAGCGACTCTCCAGCTTCATTAGATAGGGAGTGGTGCATATGCATGCCGCTGCCAAAGGTGCCGCCCAGGTTTGCCATAAACGTGGCGGCCTGACCCAGGTCGCAGGCTACCTCGTAAACCATCTGCTTAACTCGAACAACCGTGTCCGCCATCTGGACCGGCGCAAGGGGGCTAAGGTTGAGTTCCACCTGGCCGGGTCCGGCCTCGTCATTCCAGCCTTCCCATTGGATGCCTTGCCATTCCATACGTTTGGTGAGTTCCTTCATAAAAGGCTTCACCTGGAAGGCATTTCTGATGTTGTAGATTCCGCTTCCTTTTTGCATGGCGCTGATGGGTGTGAGCTGACGATATTTTGAGGCCCGGAGGTCCTGGAAAGATTCTTGGAATAGGTAAAACTCAAGCTCAAAAGTGCACTTTGCGTGATAGCCGGATTCTTTCATTTGTTGAACTAGCTGCTTCAGCAAAGAACGGGGGCACAGTTCCAGGGGCTGGCCATCAGCCCGGGTTAAATCACCGATACAATGCCCAAGATCGGGATCTGTACCGTCCCAGATGAGGGTATTGAGATCCGGTCGCAGATAGATATCACCCAGGTTGGGCTCCCGCTCGTGGTGCCACATAGTCATATGGAGTGCACCGGAATGATCCATGGTGGCGGCCATATCACTCATACCGTGACCATTAGGCAGGTACGATAAGAACTTGTCGCGCTTTAGGTGTTTGCCGAGCCCGGTGCCATCGAGGTTGGTCCCATGGGTTCGGACCACCGCGATGTGATGTTGGTCCATCCAGTCGTTGAGTTCAGCCAGATCCATCATGCTTCTCCCAACATCATTTGTAAGGTGATATCACTTAATACAACCGCGTGTTGAAAGCTGTATATACCTCGGATTTTCCCCGCTGACATCACTTGTAATAGCGGACTGCCGCCGGAAAAGACCTCGGACAAATCACTCGATTTACCTTCAAGATAAACGGGCTCGGTAGAACTGCCGACACTCAGTTGCCTGTCTTCATCAAGGCTCTTGGCCGTGATGCCGTCGGGCATTCCAGGAAAATCTTTGTATTGATCCCAGAGTCGTTTAAGGGCGTCAGCCCAGTTGGTTTCAGGAAAATCCAACAGTTTCCCGACCGCTAGAGCATACAAAGGGTGGCGCAGCAGCCCATCAATTTTAGGCCGTTCATTAGGTCGATTAAAATCGATGTGGATAACAATGTCCGAGGCTTTATCTACTCCCGAGGATATATGCATGCCGGCGGTACCGATGGCCACCGTAATAGCCTGGGGGTCTGTTTTGGACTTAAGGGAGAAGGTTCCCTGGGTCTTTTTCACCAATGAAACGTAACCGGCCTGTTGGACGGCGGCTTTGAACTTTACGGCAAAAATTCTGACCAGCGGTGTGGCGTCGGCTTCAGTGGTGACATCCATTATTCATTTTCCAGGAATTCCACAACCTCAAGATCAAAACCGGAGATTGCGTTATAACGAATAGGCGAGCTGAGCAGTCGCATTTTGCCGACCCCCAGGTCCCTCAGTATTTGTGACCCGGTACCCACCACCCGGTACACACCACCTTCGGTTATGCCTTTTTGAGCGGGTGGCATCTCAGGGAAGGCTTCGATTTGGCTGAGGATGTCCTGCTTTGAATCTCGATGCTCAACCACTACCAATACGCCGCGGCCTTCTTTGGCAATGCGGGCGAGGGCGTCTCGAATGGACCAGGAAGTTTTAAACCCTGGCCGTTCGGTGCCAAAAACGTCCCTTAATGTATTAATGGTTTGCACACGAACAAGGCAGGGCTCATCTGCTGCAACTGCACCCATCACCAGCGCATGGTGAACACTTTCGGAGGTTCTATCGGTATAGGTATACATCATGAACTCACCGGCGGTGGTTAGCGTGAGCCGCTCATCGACACGGTCTATGGTGCGATCGTTCATGTTTCGATAGTGAATAAGATCTGCGATTGTGCCGATCTTAATGTTGTGCTTCTCGGCAAAAACTTCCAATTCCGGCCGCTTTGCCATGGTGCCGTCTTCATTCATCACTTCGACGATGACCGCTGATGGATCGTAACCGGCAAGCCTGGCGAGATCACAACCGGCTTCCGTGTGTCCAGCTCGAGTTAAGACCCCGCCATTTTGCGCAATTAGCGGAAAGATATGGCCTGGCATCACAATGTCAGCGGGCCTGGCATTTTTTGCCACAGCGGTTCGGATAGTTTTAGCCCGGTCAGCGGCGGAGATACCCGTTGTAATCCCTTCAGCTGATTCTATTGAGACAGTAAAATTAGTGGCGTGTAGCGAGTTGTTGGTTTCAACCATTAAAGGCAGGTTTAACTGTTTGCCGCGCTCTTCCGTCAACGTCAAGCAGATCAAGCCGCAGGCTTCTCTTGCCATGAATGTGATGTGTGCGGGTGTCACAACCTCCGCTGCAATAATCAGATCGCCTTCATTTTCGCGATCTTCATCATCCATGATGAGTACCATCTTACCCTGGCGAAAATCCTCTAGGATTTCTTCCGCCGTATTCATTGCCATAAGGCCTCCGCTGTTGTCACCAAGGACGTCACAAAAAGGGGACCATTATACGTTAATTCTGCGGGGGCGTTTCCGATTCAAATCGGTACAATGTTGCCCATATTATTAAAGGGTGATCTGGTGGGATTTGTTCAGCAGCTACGTGGGGTTTGTGCCCACGTGATAGACGATAAACCCCGGCTTAAGGTGTATGAAGCCGATGGTCTGACCGCAAAAAAGTCGCTTCCTGCCTTTGTGGCGTTGCCGGAATCAATTTCAGAAGTACAGGGCGTTGTGGCCCTGTGTCACCGGGAAGGTGTGCCTGTTGTGGCCCGGGGTGCCGGGACAGGCCTGTCTGGAGGCGCTATGCCCCATCCAGAAGGGGTGTTGTTGAGCCTCGCAAAGTTTAATCGAGTACTCGAGATTGATGTTGAAAATCGTACCGCCCGGGTTGAGCCCGGGGTAACCAACCTCGGTATCAGTAACGCTGTCAGGGATCTCAATCTGTATTACGCGCCGGATCCAAGTTCGCAAATTGCCTGCACCATCGGTGGCAATATTGCGGAGAATTCCGGGGGCGTGCATTGTTTAAAATACGGTTTAACGGTGAACAATGTCCGGGCGCTTAAGTTAATTTCACCGGAGGGAGAACTCTACGAGGTAGGCGCCGCAGGGTTTGATAGCCCCGGATTTGATCTGCTTGCGTTGCTCCATGGCTCTGAAGGCATGCTCGGCATTGTTGTTGAAGTCACCGTACAGCTCCTACCCAAACCGGAAACCATTGCTGTATTACTTGCGGGTTTTAATACCGTCCAGCAGGCAGGCGAGACCGTGGCCCTAATCATATCGGAAGGCCTGTTACCCGCCGGGCTTGAAATGATGGATAAGCTCGCGATTCAAGCGGCGGAGGATTTTGTCCACGCCGGATATCCCAGGGATGTCGCGGCACTGTTACTCTGCGAGCTAGATGGCAGCAGTGAAGATGTGGCGGCACAACTGTCTCGTTTGCAACGATTGCTTGCTGAGTCAGGTGCAAGGGATATTCAGGTGGCCACAGACGAGGCAACCCGGGCGGTGTTTTGGCAGGGCAGAAAAGCTGCATTTCCCGCAGTAGGTCGAATCTCGCCGGATTATTACTGCATGGATGGCACAATTCCTAAGCGGGAACTGGCGAGTGTCCTGGCGGAAATCACCGCTCTGTCCGAGCGCTACGGTTTGGGCGTGGCAAATGTGTTTCATGCCGGGGATGGCAATTTACATCCGCTGATTCTCTATAACGCAAATGATCAGAAGCAACTCGAAGACGCTGAAAAATTTGGTGCGGATATTTTGACCCTGTGTATCGAACGCGGCGGCACCATTACCGGTGAACATGGTGTTGGGGTCGAGAAGATCGATCAGATGTGCATCCAGTTTAGCCCAGGGGAGCTAGCTCGATTCCATGAAATCAAAGCTTGTTTTGATCCGACGGGCATTCTTAATCCAGGCAAAGCGGTACCAACCCTGAATCGTTGTGCGGAGTTTGGCGCCATGCATGTGCATCGGGGCCAACTCAATCACCCAGAACTGGAGCGGTTTTAGTGTTGATTGAAGCGCTGGTTGAACAGATCAAAGATCATGGCTCCCGCCAGGTGCCACTTCGAATAGAAGGGGGTAATAGCAAGGCATTCTATGGCCGAGATATTGCTGACCTTGAACCGATCTCAACCAAAGGCTTAAACCAAATCATCAGTTACGAGCCTTCGGAGCTGGTGATCCGGGTTCAGGCTGGCTGCTCTTTGCGAGAGATCAATCAAGTGTTACTTGAAAAAGGTCAGATGCTGGGGTTTGAACCGCCTGATTTTGGCGACTCAACCATTGGTGGTGCAATTGCCTCGGGCATTGCGGGCAGCCGCAGACCCTTTGCCGGAGCCGGGCGAGACTTTTTGCTTGGTCTAGATTTAATTGATGGTCAGGGTGAAGTATTCACCTTTGGCGGTCAGGTCATGAAGAACGTTGCCGGTTATGATGTTTCTAGGTTGATGGCGGGGGCCCTGGGATGTCTTGGGTTGATGACCGAGGTGAGTTTAAAAGTGTTACCGCGGCCCGAATATGAACAATCTGCGATGAAGCTTGTTGACCGAAGCGAGCTGCTGGGCACCATGAATGAGTTGTCGGCCATGCCAGAAGTGTCCGGCTTAGCCTGGCGACAGAATCAACTATATGTGCGGTTTAGTGGGTCAGAAAACACAGTCAACAATCGTCTCTCAAACTTCGCTGGTAACGACGCAACCGCGGACTTCTGGCGGGACCTGGACTCAATGGCGCTGTTCTCAAAATCCGATCGAGTCTGGCGAGTGTCGACCCAGGCGATGGACCCTGGCAACCTGTTAGAGGAAGCGGACCTTATCGATTGGGCTGGTGCCCAGCGATGGCTAGTGGATACCGACCACCCTGAATCAAAAGTTGCGCCTAGAATCCAAACAACAGGCACCGCCTACACAACTCTGGTTAAGACCGGGCACAATGAGACAGAACGATTTGCACCCCTGGCTTCACCGGTAATGGCGCTGCATCGTAAGTTAAAATCGACATTTGACCCTCTGGGTATATTAAACCCTAACAAGATGTATGAGGGGATCTAGTGCATACTGAAACTCATCCAAACCTTAAGTCGCGACCCGGCATAACAGAAGCTGAAGATATCTTAAGATCCTGCGTTCACTGCGGGTTTTGCACTGCTGTTTGCCCCACTTACCAGCAATTGGGTGACGATCTAGATAGCCCCCGGGGCAGGATCTATTTGATCAAAACGATTCTTGAGGAAGACGCTGTGACGGATCAAATGAATCAGCATTTGGATCGTTGTTTGACCTGTAGGAGTTGTGAAACAACCTGTCCATCCGGTGTGAAATACGGCCGGCTGCTGGACATTGGCAAGGACCTGATTGAGACCCGATATGAGGTCAAGCGACCTGTGCTGCGTGAGCTGACCGCCTATGGGCTTCGATTTTTACTCCCCAAACCCCGGCTGTTTAAGCTGCTGTACAGCATTGGCCTGTGGTTTCGGCCGGTCTTACCCGGTGCACTAAAGAAAAAAATGCCCCTCAGTGCGGTGCCATTGTTGCCCAGAGTCAAACCAGTGGACGCGACCAGGACCGTGCTGCTGCTTGAGGGTTGCGTACAACGAACCCTGACGCCGGGTGTTAATCGCGCCGCTGAAACGCTACTCGCGAAACATAATATTGCGGTCAATTACCTGGCAGATGAAGGTTGCTGTGGTGCCGTTGATTATCACCTTGGGCATCATGGTAAGGGACTGCAAAGAATGCGGGATTTGATTGATCGTCTTGTTGAACGTCTGGACGATGTTGAGTGGATTATTTCCACGGCGAGTGGTTGCGGTGTGACGTTGAAAGAATACCCTGAAGTGTTTGCGCATGACCCTGTGTATTGTGAGAAAGCCAAAAAAGTTGTCGCAAAGGTGCGGGATATTAGCGAAGTGTTGAGCACCTTACCCTTTAAGTGCAAACCGATGGATGTCGCCGTCCATACACCGTGCACTTTGCAGCACGGTCAACAGTTGCCTGGTCAGGTTGAGGACATATTGTCCAGGGCCGGGGCGAGTCTGGTGCCCGTTAAAGAGTCACATTTGTGTTGTGGTTCTGCCGGTACCTATTCTGTACTTCAAGCTGAACTCGCCGAGGGACTAACAAGCCGAAAGATATCAAATCTTCTGGAACATAAACCGGAACTGATTGTGACAGCAAATGTTGGCTGTCAAACCCAACTAACGTCTTACGCCCCGACACCGGTGATGCACTGGGTAGAGTTTCTCGCCCATTTTGACTCAAACGAAACCAGTTGAGCTAACGTTGCTGGTGCAACCAGTACAACAGGCCTTTTTGAGCGTGCATTCGATTGGCAGCCTGGGGATAGATAATGGCTCGCTCATCCCGTGCAAGCTCAGCGCTGATCTCAAACCCATCGTGAATCGGCATGTCGTGCATCACCTTACAGTCGACGCCTTTTAACAGGTCGTGATTTAACTGATAGGGCATCATCTTTTTTAGCTTGGCGTCGTTTTCATCTTTGTGGGCTGGATTATTAAAGTACTGCATATCAATCCAGGTATCCGTGTAAACGAAGTCCGCATTTTGAACTGCGGCTTTAGCGTCCTCCGTATGACTCACTTTGCTGTCCCCGCTAATGATCGACTGCACAGAAGCATCCTGGCTTTCGCCATTGTCGTCGGGCGTTGGGGTGGCAAGGGTTAACTGAATACCAAGCTTGTGGCACAGGGTAACAAGTGAGTTTGATACATTGTTCTGAACACCGACATAGACAAGATGGGCGTCAGAAATATCACCCTCAAAGTGTTCTTGCATGGTCAGCACGTCGGTAAGGGCCTGGCAAGGATGAAACTTCTCATCGCAACCGTTAATGACGGGCACTTCGCTCGCCCCCATGATGGTTTTTAGGTCTTCATGACGCATAAGTCTGGCCATGATAAATGCCACATTCCGAGACAGGTATGCGGTTTCATGGTCAATGCCAGACAGTACAAAGTTGGAGGTCATCCAGTCCACATAGATCGCATGGCCGCCGAGTTCAGTCATACCGGCTTCAAAGGATACCCGGGTTCGCGTGCTGGTTTTTTGGAACAGCATGGCAAGACTGAGATGACTCAATGACTGATTAAAATCACTGGGAGAGGCTTTTATCTCAGCGGCAATGCGCAAAATATCCGCAAGTTCCTGGGACGTAAAATTCTGTAGATTTGGTACGTGGCGCATGAGACCTTCCAGCCCCCCTTCTAAAAACAAAAAAAGCCAACACATGGTTGGCTCGACTGAGGGAAGATAACCCAATTAATCCGGGTTATGCAATGGCTTGAAGTTGTCATATGCTGGTGAGATGACCTATAAGTAGGAGGGAAGTAGTTGATGGAATATAGAAAGTTAGGCGGGACGGGACTGAAAGTGTCGCTGGTGGGCATTGGTTGTAATAACTTTGGTCGGCGCTGTGACGTCGAGACAACCGCAGCTGTGGTTAAAGCCGCTCTGGATCAAGGTATTAACTTTTTTGATACCGCTGATGTTTATGGTCCCGGCGGCTTAAGTGAAGCTTTCCTTGGCCAGGCGATATCTGGACTTGATCGTTCGCAAATTGTCATTGCAACCAAATTTGCCAATCCGATGGGCGAAGGAGGGCTCAATCGTGGTGCCTCCCGGCGCTATATTGTAAAAGCCGTCGAAGACAGTCTAAAACGATTGGGAACGGACTACATTGATCTTTATCAGCAGCATATCCCTGACAAAGATACGCCAATTGAAGAGACCCTGCGCGCCCTCGATGATCTTATTCGAAGTGGCAAGGTCCGTTACATCGGTCATTCCAATTTTTCCGGATGGCAGATTAGTGATGCCCAATGGACGGCTCAAAGCCAGGGGTTAAATCAATTTGTCACGGCTCAGAATCTCTACAATCTGTTGGATCGTCGATTGGAGCGGGAGGTGATTCCAGCCTGTGAGCAGTACGGTGTTGGCATGCTGCCTTATTTTCCCCTCGCAAGCGGCATGTTGACCGGCAAGTACCGCAGGGGTGAAGCGGCCCCCAAAGGTACAAGACTCAACGCCATGGGTGAGCGAGCCGCCGCCGCAATGTCCGATTCGAATTTTGATGTGGTTGAGAGGTTACAAAGTTATGCCGAGGAACGAGGTAAATCATTGCTTGAGTTGTCCATTAGTTGGCTGGCATCGAAACCGGTAGTGTCCAGCGTTATTGCCGGTGCGACGTCTGTTGAACAGGTTGCAGCCAATGCCGCTGCAGCAAACTGGCAGTTGAGTCGTGAGGAAATGGACGACGTTAACGCAATCAGCAAGCGCTAGATTATGTGTGGACGTTTCAACATGACATCGGATCCGCTGACTCAACTGATTATGCAGATAGTGAATGGTGAGTTGGCAAATGTGTCAATCGAAGATCGCTATAACGTCGCGCCCACCGAGGATGTCCCCGTGCTACTGCGGACCCAGGAGGGTGAGTGGCGGATGCAAAATATGCGCTGGTGGTTGGTGCCGTCCTGGAGTCCTGCGCCGTCGTCGAAGTACACGATGTTCAACGCTAAATCGGAAACTCTGACTAAAAGTAGAGCGTTCAAGACGCCGTTTGCCCGGCAACGTTGCATTGTACCTGCGTCGGGATATTACGAATGGCGTACAGAAGCCGCCGGGAAGGTTCCTTATCTCATTGAGCCCGATGAAGCACAGGGCTTTGCCTTTGCAGGTTTATGGGATCGTTGGGAAAGAGGTGGGCAACGGATTGATAGCTGTACCATTATCACCGGCGCCGCGCCCGACTCAATGTTGAGTCTTCACAAGCGTGTGCCTGTTCATCTAAGTCCGGAGGAGGTTGAGCGTTGGTTGAATCTCCAAACGACAACGGAGGATCTAACCAAACTCCTGTCACCGCACCTTCGTGGCCCGGTTAGAGTGACACCGGTATCGAGTTACGTAGGAAACTCCCGCAACAAAGATGCTAGATGCATCGAACCCCTCGGTGACAGCGAGATAATTCACTAGTCTG
>TARA_R110002072_G_scaffold3092_1_pt1 | contig 34213 bp, 52 predicted proteins | sample TARA_R110002072 | Tara Oceans TARA_R110002072 (sample SAMEA4397118) | marine metagenome | biome: Polar Biome; feature: [SRF] surface water layer (ENVO:00010504); material: water (ENVO:00002006), including particulate matter (ENVO:01000060) such as... | depth 5 m
GTTCAATGTGGGTATCAGCCCTAGTAGTTTCACACCCTCGGCAAACCTCCACATTCAAGGACTTACACTAACAGCAAATGCGGTAATTAGTAGTATTCCTACTCTATCAATAGACAATTCATTCGATCTGAGCTATGGACCCAATCGAGACTTTAGGTGGAACCTCCGCCGAGACGATGGGACCGTGGTAACGGGGTGGGGAGGAGATCTCATACTTTCCGACTGGAACGCTACTAAGCAGCTAGATCATGTTCTTCATATAAAGAACTATAATGATACTACACCCGGAGCTGTGGGTATAGGAACAAATTCACCAGGTTACAAATTAGATGTGAATGGTATTGCGAGTTGCGCTACTCTTAGAATTGACGGAGGTCAAGACTCGCATTATCAATCAGGTGTTATATTCTCAGACGGCAACTGGGGTATGTTATTTCGTGGGCAAGGCACTGAGAATTCGGCGGAATATAGGTGGGATAATAACGCTGGGGCTGAAAGAATGAGAATGGTTGCGGGCAATTTGGGTGTTGGGACAACTTCGCCCTATGCGAAACTGCATGTTAATGGGACTGGTGGAATTTTGAACGGTGTTACCGCAAGATATTTTAACTACGGGACAGTCCTATCATCTAGTACGTCCGCCAATTTCGGTCCTGTCAGTATCTTTGCGTCAGAGGATATCGTTGCAGGGGGGTGGATCGGTTCAACCAGTGGAACCATAGGTTCTTCAGACGAACGCATCAAGAGCAATATACAAGATATTAATGATACCGTGGCCCTTGATCAGTTACGTCTACTCAAACCAAAAACCTATCAATATAAAGATACAATCAAGAGAGGTACAGAATCAGTTATTGGTTTTATAGCACAGGAAGTCAAAGAGGTGATACCCACAGCTGTTACTATACGCACACAAAGTATACCAAATATTTATGAAATTGGGAATGTTTATCAATCAAATGTGATAACCTTCGCCAACTTCAACACTTCAAATTTGAATGCAACTTCCAATTCCAATATAATCAATATAAAAACCGTGACAGGTGGCGAAGAACGTGTAACGCTGGCGAATGTGATTGATGAACACACAATTCAGGTTGTGGAGGATCTTTCTAAATTCACTGGTTCGGTTGATGATAATGGCAATGTGATTACGGAAACTATCACTACAACTTACACCCAAGAAGAATATGATGCACTCGAATCTAATGCACTCGAATCTAATGCACTTAAATCTAAAAATGGAATTAATATAACCTACACACCCGAAATAACAAAGGACGACTATGAGGCTCTCACGGACGAAGAAAAGGAAGTATATACTTTGAGTTATTCAAAAACTGAAACTGTAAATGTTGGTGTTCAGATATTCGTATACGGTCAGGAGGTTGATGATTTCAATTTCCTCAAAAAAGAATCGATTTTCACAATCGCCACGGCAGCCCTACAGGAGGTTGACCGTCAGCAACAAGCTGATAAGGAGAGAATTGCAACACTGGAGAGTCAAGTTGTAGCACTTTTAGCACGCGTTGAGACATTAGAGAATAGCAATCCTTAAATACTAAATGGACTTGGACCGTCTCCTCCTCCGCCTAAGACTTTATAAGCTGGAGACCTATGTAGTAGAGTCAACCGTACTCTTTCACGAAATCCTACCGGGTTCTGAACTCAAGAGTGGCTATGTTATGGTCAATGATCGTGACTGTTGTTGGCACACTTGGGTTGAGAAGGATGGGCAAGTCTACGACTTGGGTCTAGAGATTGCCAAGAAGAATGATCCGGAATTTGGACTATCTACTATCAAGTATCTCGAAAACAAACCTGAAGGGGTTGAGGCTCACGAGGACAAAGAACTTATTGACCGTTTCAACGGTCACATCGCCGATTTTTGGAAAACAGCTCCCAAGAATTTTAGGGAATTCAGAACGAAATTTAAGAAGACTTTGAACAAATAGGCCACAGCCCCCATTTGCTGGACATCTTGGTAGGTTAAAACTGGCTTAGAGTTTTATCAAGACAACGAGGCATCTATACGATTGTCGAACAAATAATATCATCCCAGCGTTGGACTGAGAATTCATTCTTTTGACACCAAGGGTAGACTGGGTCTCCTACAAAATTTACAGAACGGATGTGTTGATTCTCACAATCCATACAGGTTCTAATGTTATCATCTATGATGAGACCGATATTAAGCGATCTGCATATATCAGATTTGGGAACCTCGTACGGTGTGAAACTGTTTGTTATCACCAGGTCATCAAATGCAAATGGGAAATATGTATCCAACCAAGTTTCAGTTTTACGCCTGACACTTGATTGCCTACCAGTCACAGCATAGAGTTTGTGGCCGCGTGCCTTAAGGTATGCTATACCTGCCTGTGAACCCATGAGTGGTTGAATTTTGGCAAAATCATCGGAACTGTAAAATTCCTGAACCATATTTTGAGATTCTTTTTCAGAAATATTCATAATTTTAGAATATACATATGGGTATTTATTTGCTTTTGGTTTAAATTTTTTCCATTTCATCAATGGGTGCAAAAAGGGGCAAAGGACTTCATCAATGTCTACGGCAATAATCTTCCCCCTTGGTTTAATTATGCATCGTGGTGTCACGATGGACATTTATTACTCATAGTCCCTAATCCCTAAGCCTACGGGGAACCTTGGGAAACCATACTCAGTCAGATTCTGAAACTTGACAGTCAACATCTTGCCTACATACTCAGTTCTGTTGCGGAACCATTCTTTTCGTTGAGCAAGACTTCCTGTAGGTCGGACACAAAAGGGTTCTCCTTGTCCTGTGCGACAAACCCAAACCACCGTCCCAGAGTCCTTGCCAGTTCCTTCATTCGCTCCGACAATTTCATATTCTTCAGTTTGAAATTTTTTAAACTTTAAAAGTTGGTTTGACCTTTCTGCCAAACCATAAATTCCTTGACAGTCACGAATCATGATACCTTCATATCCCTGATTCACATATTGATCATGTTCATTTTCAATTAATTTTTTTGAATTTAAAATTTTTGTTTCAACCATTACAAGATTATTAAATTTTTTAGAGAAAAACTTTTTTAAATTATTTTGTCTAACTTTAAAAGTTTCATTTGGAAAATTAAAATTAAATTTATCAAAAACAAAAAAATGTATTCCTTTTAAATCTTTTTCATCTGCAGAAGTTTGTAAAGTTGTTCGACAAAGTCCAGTAATTTCTTCAAAAGTTTTATCTGGAGAATAATTTTCACCATCCAAAAATTCACCTTCATTGAGAAGATTCTTAACTTCATCTCCAATATGTTCCATATGTTTGACAAACTTTCCAGTTCTTGATAACATCATAAACTTTCCATTGTAATTACCAACCAACATACGAACTCCATCCAATTTGGGTTGAACATAAAAAGGTTCGGATATATGTTTGTGGCGTTCCTCCCACTTGTTGGCTAACATCGGCAAAATGTTTATCTTTTCGTCAATTGAATTCTTGTCCGTGACGCAACCAGACTCCAACTGCTTGTTCCACATAGACTTGGCTTCAGACTGCGCCTGTTGGAGTTTGGAAGTTTCATTCTTTTTACCAATATTCTTGCCATTGGTTATTTCTTTGCGGAACTCCTGGTCCTTGCCACCATCCTCTCCGGCGTTACGCACAATAAAAACCTTGTCTCCCTGCTGCTCGACCGCTATCGACCAGTAGCGAACCTTGCTGGTTTTCGATTTTGAATAGAGGGTGTCCATCAGTCCAACTATTTATAGTTGTTTCTATAACTTTAATTATTTTTATTCAGAGGGTTACCTCTGATATTGAAATTTAGAAACCCTGCTTGGTGATTGACAATTAATTTTGCCGACCTCTTGATATTCCTCTTTTCGATTGGCGTCAGAGTAAGATTAGACGGTGTGACAATATTTTTGCTATCCTTATTCAATTTGCTCCGGGTGTTGTTGAGCTTTCTCTGCAACGCCTTGGAGACGTTGCGCAGACCGGCAAGCCCCGGAATGTTTTCATGTGCGAGGTGTTCTGGTTTTATGTCATATACAATTTCTGCGAGTTTCCCGTCATTGTTAGTATCCTGGATACTTCTGGCGGCTGGAACTAGGGCTCTTCTAGAATTATTGAGCTTCTGGCGCTGGTCCAGCTGCTTGCGGCGGAGAGCGTTGTATGTCATTTACAATACCCCAACAATATTTTTTTCTGACATCCGCCGATCTGCGTGACCCATAGAAAATGCGCAACAACAAGATACTATTGGGATGGCAAGGCAGAATACTTCATACATATTTACAAAGTGTTCTACAGCTTTAGGCAACTAGGTCGAAATAATCTATTAAACGGCGGTGGGTCATATGATCTTCGGCGTCACCTCTCGCCATAAATGCAGCAGCGTACGCGCGTGCAATCACCTGGAGTTCTTCGAGTTCTTCTTGTTGTTGAACAAATGTAGTTTGGGGGTTGTATCGCCGTGCTGCGTTTCCAAGCCACCAGTTGGTTGCCCTTTTGACAACTTCTCGGCACATAGGGCACGTGGTTTTTGTAGAAAACCACTCTTTCGAGCACCCGTAGCAGATTCCGTGACCACATTTGAGTTTTTCGCACCGCTTGGTGTCGTAACAGACTGGGCACTCCTCTTTTGCCTGGTGCACTCCACAAAAATCCCCATACTTCTTGGGATTGATGCATTGGGAACCGCACTTCTTGATAGCCTGGCAGTATTCCATTGTCTTTGTCTTTCACTTTGAAGATGGTTCTTGAGACACTTTCAAACAGATTTTTCTATATCCAATCTCTTGATGAGTATAGTATTTAGCTCTTTTAATGAATTTATAGTATTCTTTAGGCCGACAATAGTATTATCACGGTTTGTGAGTTCAATCTTGAGTTTCCTAAGTTCAGAAGCCTCCTCCCAACTCTTATGTCCTTTTGTTTTCTTGTGGGCATTTAGAGATGCTTTAGATGGGTATGTTTTGTCGTTGCATTCACATTTAAATATAATGGAGCATTCCATTTAAATATATTTTGCTCAACCATTTTAAGCAGATGGATATTGCTCATAGAGGGTTGTGGAATCGTCAGAACAGGATTGATGGTATACTTAAAGTATCAGACTATGTGGGTGCCATAGAGATTGATGTGAGGGAGAATTCTGAAGGTGTTCTGGTTTTATGTCATGATAGGGACAATGTTGATGAAGAACATGACACTCTTGAAGAACTTTGTAAAGTTTCTAAAAAACTTCGAATCATTCTGGACATTAAAGGAAATATTGCTCAAAAAGTTTTGGAAATCATCAGAGGAAGCCAACACGAATGGGAACTTTGTTCATATGATTATAGATGTGTTAGCGACCTTTGTGTTTTAAGTGGGTACAAAATTGGGTTAATCACAACAGGTATGCCTCCCCCCGAAGCCCTCAAGAACATAGACTTTATATCACAGGATTATGAGTTTTTTGATTCTGAAATATTGAAAATATACAGGAACCATAAATTGGATGTGTATGTTTTCGACACAAACAAGGAGATTGAAGGCGTTGATGGTATTATAAAAAATATCTTCTTAGATATTTCAGGGTGAATGTTTCGGGAGATTTTGGAGGCAGTTAGATTGACATTATTAGCAACTGATAAAACCTGGGTAATTATTAAGTTTGTAAAACAATCTTCACCTTGAATTTATTTTCAATTAACTTTATTGCTCCATTAAGGGAAGGTTTACTCCATAGGAGCCATCTAGACCAGAAGCCAGCGGTATTGATGCCATTTTTTGTCCAGTTCTCCCGTTTTTTATGCCTGACGAGGTATCTATCCATCCTCTTTGCGTCTTTATGTAAGGTATAGTCTGAATACCCCTTGGCACCAAATGAAACTGTTTTACCATTTTCTAAAATAACCTTGAATTTCTTTTGACCTTTTTTAAGTTTTTCCAGAAGAATCTTCATTTGGTATCTGTCGCGATTTGTTTTTTGAGATTTGATAGATCTCTAGTCGTGATTTTATTGACAAGGGCCAGATGATTTATGATATCTAGGTCTTGACGGGTTATGTTATAGTGTTTTAGAGTTTCAAAATGATTTTCTGATTTGACACGGCACATCTCTTTTATTGTGTGAATCCTGTCAATATCAAGACCCATACTCCTAACCTTTTTGATTCTCATTTTCTGATTGTTGTATTTTGTCCACGAACTCCCTGCTCTCATCTTTGAGGCGTCTAGGGTGTGGTCAACCTGTAAAGTTGGTTTTATGAATGCCTCGAGTGTAAAGTATTTCATAAAGTCCCAATTACCGGCAAAGATTACTCCGTCATATATGTCCGCCAACGACATAGATTCGGCTATTCTATGGTCCCAATTGGGTGAGTCTATAGCATTTTCGTGGACTATTGACCACATATAACCATGGTCGGTTATACCCTTTGAGAGAAGGGACCAAGGTCCGGAGTTCCAGTCGCTTGCGACTGTCTCAGCAGAACTCAAAAGTCCCTTAACAATCTGTTTTGGTTCTGCAAAATTATCTGGAACACAGTTGAATTCAAGTGCATTCAAAAAGTTTCTAATATTTCCATTACAAATGATTGCCAGTTTTAAAAATTCCTGCCCCTTTCCAGCAATCTTGAGCATATCGCGTGTGGTCGCCTTTGGCACATTGACAATTGGGCAGAAATCTATTCCAGATGAATCTTGAGTTATTAAAATTGTAGAATATTTTGAAAGTTTTCCAAACTTTTTTACTTCTTCCAAAATATTCTTGTCAATTAAAACTTCATCAATGACAACATGGGCGTAAGAATTTAGTTCCAGGGCCTTCGGCGCTGTCCCGTCAACCCACTCCTTTCCATTGAGAAGCATATTAACCATATGAGTTTTACCAACACCTGGTGGGCCACATATACAAAATGTGATGTTTGAATCTATGTGGTCTGCTATAGTATTGAAAACATCCAAGTTACCGATAAATTTCCTCGAAACATTTTGTTTATTAATTATAACAAATCTATTCATGATAGATGATATCGCTGAACAAACAATGGACCTATTGTTTAATAATGAAAAGTTTAAGAAGAATTTAAAAAAAACCTACCCATATGTTGGATGTTTTGTAATTATACAGTTGGTCATATTACTCCTGCTGCTGTTCATCATTTTCAGACTCAATCACAACTCCAATAGCATCGGGTGAACCAAACTCTGATGGGGATGGAGGAACATTTATACGAGATACTGCTACACTAGCAAAATCGGCAAGTGTCTTTGCAACTTCAACTTCTTCAGGATCATTTACAACGTGACTCCCTCTCCTAAAATGATCTATGACATTGTGAGTGATGAGTTGTTCCTTTATATTATCATATGGCTCGATTGGCTTGATTGTCATGATTTCTGGGCGATTAAATACGCAACCTTTTCCATTAGGTAATGTAGATTCGGGGAACTTGGTGTCAAACCGTCTAATTATACTTGATGGTACTGGTGGCGACTGTTCTATCAATCGGTCATACTCTGTTCTACACATAGAAACCATACCATTACCCTCGTACCCTCTTTCGGTAACTGGTAGGGTCAACTCAAGACGGATTGCCCTAGCCAATTTACCATACTGGATGTAGCTCACGCGATGACTTTCCATAAGTTCGTTCACTTTTAAGAACTGCTGCAAGGTTGTTAAAACTGCCGCGGTGAGATTAAGCGCACCTATTATAGCTGGAACCAGAGGGCGCACTTCAGTTGGGAACGATTCTTGAGCAAAGTTGGCTGTACCAGTTACTGTACTTAAAATGATAATCGGCAATGTGAACCTAAAACTCAACTTTTTATAATAGACATACCCCCTATAATGAAGATACCGATAACACGCTGCGGATTCACCCCAGCCCTTCAATATCTGTTCGTGTTGTTGATGCCAATACTTTGGTCCAGAACCGGCGCTACTCGCAGCATCGTCGATTACCATACTTAAATTAATTCAACATTATAATAATAAATGTCGCGCCTCGAAATTATTATGGGTAATATGTTCTCAGGTAAGTCAACAGAACTCATAAGACGGTTAAAGCGCCACCAGGCTATCGGAACTTCAATCCTTGTCATTAATTCAGCCAAAGATGACCGTTCAAAAAAGGACGTCTTACAAACGCACGACAAGTCAACCTTCAATTGTATCAAAACAAATTCATTGGAAACAGTAGATGTTCCTAGCGACATTAAAGTCATTGGGATTGATGAGTGTCAGTTTTTTACAGGTTTGCGGGATTTTGTCCAGAGCTGCCTTGACAGGGGTATCAACGTCATACTTGCTGGTTTGGATGGTGATTTTATGCAGCAAACATTTGGGGAACTCTTATCGCTGGTGCCGCTGGCTGATCAGGTTCTAAAGTTGACCGCTTTGTGTATGGGGTGTCTGGATGGAACTCCAGGACCATTCACAAAACGCACGATTGACTCCAAGGAACAGGAGTTGATTGGTGCTTCAGAATGTTACAAGGCGGTTTGTAGGAGGCACCTTTAGAATCTTTTGACATTGAGGCAAAGTACAACCCTCTTAGACATATCGTGTTTTGACAATGAGTGTATTCTGGAGTGGTCAAACAAAAATTCTTTACCTTCGTCGTGATGGAATCGTCCGTACTCAGTTTCGATATAGCTATGTTCGGTCCCTTCGAGTGTCATCTGGTAACGCAGTAAATGATTAAACTCTGCACGGTGTGGCACCAGATACAGGGGACCATCGATAACCAGGAAATGTGTCAATTCAAGATCAATACAGGGGATGCTCTTTATCAACTCGTATGTTTTGGGAAATTGGTCGCACTCTAAAGCATAATAATTTTGAGTTTCATCAAACATTGGATCTAAATCATGCATAAACTTTTTTTTGACAGTTGAAGAAATATCTTTGAATTCATCTCGAATCATTAAAAAGTTTTCTTTTATTTTTGAGAGACCTTCATAATCATTGACATCATATTGGGATCGATAGTAAAATATATCAATCAGAGAGTTCCTGATACCGATGAGGGGTCGCCAAGGGTTCTGAAAGTACAGGCGATCTCTAGGGGGTTTGAAATAGTCCTTAAGGAATAAAATGAATAATAACATAGCGACAGCCAGCCACATATATTTTCTTGATATAATATAAATGCCAGGATATTCGAAGAAAGCTATGTACCAGACCAAGCCAACTGAGGAGGTTGCAACAGCCGAGGAGCGCTTTGTGGTTGAGGAGAAGCCGGGCCTTGTGATTGACCTCGACCTTGTCCACAAGGTGCTTGTGTTTGCAATGCTTGTCTACATCGTTGCCAGAATGAATAAACTTGTTTGAATTTGATAAATGGTTGAAACATTATTTTGATATTGGTGTAAGCAGAATTTATCTGAGAGTTGAAGATACCCCAGAATTGGCAAATATATTGAAAAATGACCCAAGGATTTATGCTGAATTTCACCCAAAAGTAGAGAGTTTAGATGCAAACAAACAAATGGATAGACAGACACAATTTGTTGACAAGATTATAAACATTTGTGATACTGATTGGATTATACATATAGATGATGATGAGTTGATATCTCCTGGATTTATAGGTTTGAGAAATATACTATCCTTTGTACCTAAACGTTATGATTGTGTCTTTATGAAAACTAAAGAGGCTGTATATAGAAAGGACACCACTGACAAATGTTTTGGAACTGCTATAAAAAATGGGAATAATAATGATATGCTAAATTTTTATGTAGATAATAAGTATAAATGAAGTTCATTCCATTCTCCGACAATATTGAGAGCTTTATGAAAAAGTATGGCATTGCATTCAGTTTGGTTGTAATTTACCAGGGATTATTCGGTGGTCTGTCGTTGATTTCTCCGCCAGATAGGCTTGCTAGATTATCCGACAATGTATATGTCAAGTTGGCCACGATGTTTGCGATTGCCTTTACAGCCACCAAGGATGTTGAGATTGCCCTCGTGTCGATTGTGTTATTTGTGGTTGTAATGAATCTTCTGAAGACTCCCGAAGAGAAGAAGGATTCTGGAAACTTTTTAAATCTGTAGCTCTCTTGTAAAGTCCGATAAAGGATATTGCAATAATTAGTAAACAAATATTTGTCATATTCCACTTGAAGAAACTCTCTTGAGGCACATCCAATCTTTTAAATCGCACTGCATCAACAACAGGTGCCATTTAAATTATGTGTATAAAAAGTTTGTTTGAGATGGTCCGAGGTCCTGAGTTCCAGAATCAACTGCACACAGTTGGACTGAAGATGACTTCCCCTACCGTGTGTGTCCGGTTTGTGGTGCCGCGGGATGCTCGCAGTCTTGAAGTTGGAACCATAAAGGTTTCACTCAAAGTGTTGGACTTTGCACGGTCAGTTGAGAAATTGAGAGCGGCGCAGGTGGTTGTTAAAGCTGCAAAAGCCGCTAGAACAACCAAGTTTATCAAGGATTTGAAGGATGAACCGAAGCAGAACACATCGGTTGAGCGGAAACCAACTGGTGTCATCTGCAAAGCGGTAACCCTTACTGGAGCCCCCTGCAAATCTAAAGCTAGTTGCGGTGCCTATTGCAAGCGGCATTATTTTGTAAGCAAATAATAAATGTTCGACACTGAGACCCTCCGCCCCGTCATCATAGGAATGACAGCCTACATTGTCCTTGCCAATGTCCTTCCTAAGCTCATCAAGGAACCAACCGGCTTCAAGCCACTTGATGAGCTCAATATGCTCCTGATTGCTCAGAAGGGGTCTATGATGTCAGGCGCTATCCTTGCTGCTATAATTGTCTACGCCGCCAACTATATTAACGAGGAAATGCTTTGAATTGTTCCAGAATCTCTTCTTTACTGACTCTCCGCCTTGTGAATGTGTGGTCATATGTACGAACCTTTTTATTATAAGCATCCAGCATGAATTCCTTCAGCTGTTCAAAATCGGGTTTCCCCCAAATCATTCCCTTTTTGAACAGGAAGTCGTCAAAAGGAACCTCCTGAGTTCCACAGGAAATCATATAGTCACTCTTGATATAATCTGGCGCCCCACCGTATTCAGGCAGTATCACTGGTTTGTCACGCAGGGCAGCCTCAACTGCACCCAGTCCAATACCTTCGGAGTTTGAGAAGCTCACATAGCAGTCACACATGGCGTGAATCCTATCAATACTACTCTGAGGCATCAAACCGTTGATAACCTTGATATGTGGGTGTTCAATCTTAACCTCTTGTTTGCAGGTTGCCTTGATAACCAGGTCACAATCTGGGAGATTCAGAGTTGTAAAAGCCTTGAGGATATCATTGACATTTTTGCGTTGGTCAATAATATTGCCAATGTGGTAGAATCTATAGGTTGATGAAGGTGGGAACGGATTGCGTAGCAACTCTGGGACTGGAACATATGCCCTGATTATATGAAATTTGGTGTCAGGGAATTGTTTTGAAAAGACCCTCTTGCAATACTCACTTGATACTGCAATAGTATCAAACATTGCAAAAAGTTTCCCATAATCCTCGTGAACTGTTTCAGTTTCACAGATTGTCATACAGATAATAGATTTTGTCAATTCTTTGATTTGGGGTATCATCGAGAGCCACGGTTCAATAGGCAAAGGGAACATGAATATATCAGCACCCTGACAAACATCTCTCGTAACCTGTCCAGCTTCGATATACTTGCTACCAGGGAAAACATCTAGGTATTTGAGCATACATTGTCCGATTCCAGCCAATGGTGTTGGGCCTATAAAAAGCATCTGAATACTTAGAGAATAAAATCTTTAATAAATGTATAATGGACGCCGTACGCGAGAAGATTGTTGTTGCACTTGGCTCTCGCAGACCAGATGCCAGGGAGATCCTTCAGCTCCTTCTGGGGGTTGTGGACAGTGTGAAGGGTGGCGCATCAGGTCCACCAGGTCCCGCTGGCCCAGTTGGACCTGAGGGTCCTCCGGGTCCCAAGGGTAACAAGGGTGCTAAGGGAGACTCGACCCCAGAGGTACCACGCGACCTCTCTGCATAAAATAGACCCATCCTCCAAGTATTGCAATTAGTGCACCAATTAGGTACATAAATGGTATCTTTTTACCTGGCTTTGTGACTTCTGTTGGGGGTGGTGGGTTCAGGATAATATCAGGAAGGTTGTCCAACCTTCTGCACAACTTTTCTATAGATCTCGCCAATTTATCAGGCTTTGGAGCCTCGTGGTCAATTGTCGTGATTTCTAGAATCATATAGAAAGATGCGTCAGGCTGTAAAAGTTCATAATCATTATCACCCTGGTGTTCGTACAATGTAAAGTTTAATTTCTTTATTGATATTGGATTAAAGTAATTAGTGTGTCTATTCATAGCTTTCCACTGTTTGTCGTGAACAATCAGACTGTTACTTCCACCAAAGTTGCGTTCAAGAGCTATTCTATTGAACAATTGCCCTCTGCGTTCATCGAGTATTTGCGCAGGCGTTGGAACCTCAGGACAGTATATATCTATGTACTTGGCCGCATTAACAGTGCCAGCATCACTTGACCCTATCTGCGTTACAAAAAAGTCGACAAGTTTGAGGCCAATAACATCTCTCATTGACTGAATCATAGTATTTGACTGAATCCCAAAATTCACAGAGAAGGTATTATTGGTTCCAGTAACAAAGTTTGAATCAACCATAATATATTGAACCTTCTTGGGTATCTCCTTGAGGTTCATTATTATTTTATCAACAATATATTAGTAATGAGTTCCACTCAGTTCATGGCATTATTTCCAATTTGTTCGGCTGTGTTCTTTGCTGGATATCAGGTGAATCGGATTGACGAATTATTCACAAAGGCCCATGCGTCAGAAGCCGAACAGGCTGGAACAAAGGAACTCATCTATGACATTCACGGAAAAGTTACTTCGATTGAAAAGGATATAAAGTATATGCAGTCTAGTTTAAGTAGAGAGAGATGATTGCATATTCACTTTTTATGAACTTATACATTGGTGTATTAAGTTATGTCTACTCTAAGGACCGCCGCGAGTGGTGGGACCTGAGTCAGGGAGAGAAGGATGAACTCATCCTTAAACACCTACCAGAACCAGAAGAACTTGAGGGAACCTTCCCTGTCGGTTGGTTTAACCTTGAGGACTGGGAGAAGAAGGCTATCCTGGACAAAAACCTTGATGAATATTATAAGGATGAAGCCAACCAGGACTTTGATTTTTCAGGCATTTCCAAATATCAAGGATGCAAAGAACATCAAGGGTGGCGAAGATGCGTTATTGTTTGAGAAGAACAACAAGGTTTATCGTTACACTCAACCAAACGAACGCCAGGCTGCTGAGCTTGAGATTGATATATGTGCAGCCGCGGCAGAAGCTGGTATCTTCCCAATGGTAGGAATGCCTACATATGACGAAGATACAAAACTTCTTCAAATAACTATGGAGAATATGGATGGTGACCTGGCAAAGTTAAAGGGTATGTCTGGAACTGTTATGAAGGAACTAAAAACTGCTGTAATAACACTTATTGAACAATTTAATAATCTTGGATTTTGTCACGGCGATTTAGACGATGGTAATAATATAATGTATAAAGACCTGGGTAATAACAAATATAGACTCTATTTAATTGATTTTACGCGTTCTACAAAGCGCAATAATTCTTGTAGAAATCTAGAATTTACAAAAAGTATGAGTTATTTTAGACAAGTCACTAGACCAAATAGAATAATAAATAAGAACTTTATAGTTGGAAATGCTCAGTCCCCATTGAAAAACTATGGTACACCAACGAGTAATCGCGGGACACCCGAGTCTCCAGTTGGTAGGCGTTTAGCCTTTTAAAGACAAGCCACACTAACAATACAGAACAATGAAGGTGGTATGCGGGCGTCCACACGTGATTATGTCCTCCAATGCGCAAAAGAAGGTTCGGAAGAATTCCTATCTGCGCTTTGCGGAAAAATTAAATGGGCGGTGCGCTATGCAAGGAACCTTGTGGAGCATGGGCTCCGCACTGACGGGGAATCACCAATTTGACGCGTTGTATTTCACACTTGTGACTGGAGCAGTTGCACTTGGTACAGCAATCACATTTGATGATGATGATGTGGCACCACCCGAGGCGTTTAAGAATTTCACCCCAGAGGCTGAGCTTGATAATGGTCGTTTGGCTATGATTGGGATGGGAGGGTATTTTGCATCTAAGGCTTTGGAGACACTTATCTAAAAGGTGATGTTACGTGAAAAACTATTTACATATTTTATTCTTCATTTATTATTTTGTATCCTTGAATATGTATATTATACATGGTGTTTTGTACCCTGGTATGGTATACACGCTCATATGAATTCAATGTGTGTCGCTATTCGTCAGACTTCTCACAGGATATCCGACGTCATTAGTAATGGCGTGTTGCTGGGGGTATCCCTGCTGGTTGAACTGGCGATGAGCAATCTTAAATAGTGTACTAAAAATCTGTGACTTTTCCTCAGCTGATAGACGTCCTTGAACGCCTACCCGTCGAAGCACTCTTTTTATTAGCAGAACGAGGAGAAGGAGATTTTCCATTACTCTTACTAGGTGTTATTTTTCTTGTGGACATTCGTCGTAATGCGGCACTAGCTGTTTCTCTCTGTCCTTGTTTGGGTGGTGAAGATAATAAAGCGTTAACGAACCTTTGGCGTACTATATTTACATTTCTATTTGAACTAGTTGGGAGTCCGTTAACCGGTAATACAATGATAAGGGCTCCCCTTTTATAATTTATATTGACACTAGCACCATATTTAACAAGTCTCTTGACTTCTTCCATTCTTAAAAATAACAAGCATTTTATTTTCAAGAATGGATATGACACCGAGTGACCCCAGTAGGGTCCTAAAGGAACTCCGGGAGTTGGTCAAGGACCACATTCTGCCAAGATTGACTCAATTGGAGGAGGAGGTTCGTCTATTGCGCGAGGTGACTTGGCCGGTCTGTCAGGCTCTGCGTGAAAAGTCGCAGCTTGTTGACAAGACGCAGTTTATGAAATATCTAGACGATGAAGAGGTTATCAAGTTGTTGAAGATTAAGCATTCAATTTCAAAGTTACAGACGCCAACATATTCAACTACTCAGTTCCTTTCCGATGAGATACTTCGCTGTTTGACTTGACCATATCTTCAATGAGTGTCTCAAATGTAAACTCAGGCTCCCACCCAATTGAACGAATCTTTGATGAGTCACCCAATAGTTGGTCAACCTCGCAGGGCCTGAAGAATCTTGGAGAAATTTTGAGTATGCGTTTGCCGTTCCAGTCGCTTGCGGCTGACCCTACAGCACCATCATTGTCCCATTCAAGCTCGATGTCGTGCTGCTTGGCAACTATATTTGCAAGGTCCTTGATGGAATGTTCGACCCCTGTCGCCACAACATAATCATCTGGCTTATTCTGCTGAAGCATAAGCCACATAGCCTTTACATAGTCTTTGGCATGACCCCAATCTCTCGTGGCATCTGGATTTCCAATTTCCAAAACCGCAATCTTCCCATCTACGACATCCTTGATTCCCTTGACAATCTTCTGGGTCACAAAGTACTCACCACGGCGTGGAGACTCGTGATTGAATAGGATTCCCGAACAGGCAAAGATTCCATATGTCTCACGATAATTCTTGACTAACCAATGAGCCGCCAGCTTTGAGACACCATATGGTGAGCGTGGGTAAAATGGCGTATTCTCAGTCTGTGGAACCTCCTGCACCTTTCCAAACATTTCAGATGTTGAAGCCTGGTAAAACTTGCAGCGGTCTTGAATACCCAATTGACGGATACACTCTAAGAGATTGAGGGTACCGATTGTGTTAATTTCCAAGGTTGTCTGTGGGCAATTGAATGATGTCCCAACCTGACTCTGTGCGGCTAGATTATACACTTCAAATGGTCCGTCACCCTCAAACAGCCGAAAGAGACTCGACTGGTCCGTAAGGTCACAGTCATACAATTGCACGCGTTCAGTTAGATGGGATATATTGCTGTACTTCATTGAGTAGGTACTGCGTCTAACTGCGCAACGAACTTCATAGCCTTTATCAAGTAAGAGTTCAATGAGGTAGCTCCCATCCTGACCGGTAGCACCAGTGATGATACCAATCATTATATACTTATAGAATACATTGGCTTTAATACTATAATGAAGATTTCGTATGCCATTACAGTTTGTAATGAGTCGAGGGATTTGTACTCGCTTGTCTCCTTTTTGAAAAAAGTGAAAGACTGCGATGATGAGATTAACATTTTAATTGATACTGTTCATGTAACAAACGCAGTTCGTGGTGTCATAACACACTTCAAAGATGATGTTGTGGTGCATGAGCGCGCTTTTGATGGTAATTTTTCAGCCCATAGGAACTACCATCTTGAAAAGTGTTCGGGTGATTACATTTTCATAATAGACCCAGATGAAATGCCGCAAGAGGCGCTCCTCAAGAATATGAAAAAGATGATTTCAGAGACTGGTGCTGATTTGATTATGGTTCCGAGAATTAATATATGTCCAGGGTTCACAGAGGAATGGCTGAAGAAGTGCAATTTCCATGTGAATCAGACTGGGTGGATAAATTGGCCAGATTACATTTGTAGAATCTTCAAAAATGGCCTAAAATATGGAAATGAAGTCCATGAAAACATAGTTGGTGCAGAAAAACGAGTTGTTCTACAAGATAATCCACAGGTTGCCGTGTGGCATATCAAGTCGGTGGAAAAGCAGGATAATCGTTGGGACTCTGACGGCAATTTTGTTACCCCTGGAGATGGTAACCTATATGACACTCTAATGTAAAATTAACTTCATCATTCGTCATATATGGGAATAATGGTAGGCTCACACACATTTTACAAAACTTTCGAGCGTTTTCACATGGTGAATGAAACTCTTTAAAGAATTCCAAGTCTGGTAATGCTATTGGATAATGAATACCTGTCTGAATGCCCTTCTCATTCATATATTTTATGTACCCGTCTCTGTCAGATTCAAGTGTATAAAATACATGATATACATCCTTACCAAAAGAACTTCTATTCGGAAAGTTGGAAAGATTCCTATACATCCCACCAATTCTAATACGGTCTGAAGTCCACACATCAATGTGCTTGAGTTTTTCAGTCATGAATAAACCCTGAAGGCCATCCATTCGACTGTTTATGCCGTCTGAAACATGATTATAACGATTATCTATTGGTGCACCCAAACTGGCATATCTTTTCATTCTGATGGCCAAAGTTTCGTCATCTGTTATACACCCACCGGCGTCACCCAAAGCACCTAGGTTCTTTCCTGGATAGAACGAGAAACAGCCGATACAGCCAACCTTTCCAACATTCGCCCCATGAGCTTGAGCACAGTCCTCAATTATTGGAACACCTAGTTTTAACAGAGGGGAAATATCAAGTGTCTGCCCAAATAGATGAACCGGTATAACACAATCTACATCAGAAACTTGGTCAACTAGCATAAGACCAGACTGTTCATCTACATCAATAAAAACTGGGCGATGACCCGCGTTTACAACCGCCATTGCGGTTGCGGCGTATGACACAGCCGGTACGGCAATTTTAGAACCAGGCGATAATTCGAGTGATTTGATAGCAATATACAGAGCGTCCGTTCCGCTATTGCATGTCACACAGTACCCGGAGCCGGTATATTCCTTGAAAGCATCCGCAAACTTTGTGTCGCCTACAAACGCAGACGAGTCCAATATAGAATCGAGATGTTTGTGAAACTGTTCAGTAAGTGGTTTGTGGATTCTCGAGAGATCATTGAAAGGTACCCGCATTATTAAAGATAAATTGCAATTACTCTTTAATAATGAAGTGTGTCATTGTGGGTTTGGGTTACTTTGGGAAAATAATCAAGAGTAAGCTTGAAGGACATGAAATTGTTACAGTTGACCTATATTCTGATGCCGATTTCAAGAATATAAAAGATGTAGATTTTACCGATGGTAAGTGGTTTGTTACTACCCCGGCATCTACCCATTATGTAATTCTATTGGAATTGTTTGAGAAGGGTGTAAAAGATATATGGGTTGAGAAACCCATCTGTGATAAACTTGAGGATACACTTGATGTTTTTTCAAAGAAACCGGATGATGTTTTTTTGTATTGTGATTTTACATGGCTTCAACATTCGGCTGTCAAATCACTTGGGACCTGTAATGATATTAAGCATATTGAAATGAAGTGGCTTAACGACGGGTCTATGATTCCGAGAGATGTTAATATAGTTATAGATTTGGCAATCCATCCAATATCAATTTTAGTTTTCCTCTTAATGAAGTCCAGAGATATGATACTTGATACGCATATCACTTATGCTTCAACCAAATCTGTACTTATAAGTGGAAAGAGTCGTGGTGGTATATCTTTTAATATAGAAGTGAGTAATTCGTCAATGAAAAAGAATCGGACTATAAGTTTATATTGCAGAGACGATGTTTTTAGATGGTCATCTGATTGTGAGTGGTACATAGAGGGTATTGATGATATTGAAAAGACTGATGCTATAGAGGCTAACATTAAAAACTTTTTTGAAAGAAATGCAATCGGTTATCCACTTGATATTGCAAGAACTCTTAATGAGGTTGACCTCGCCTATAGTTGTTGATAAATTCTCTACCGCGGTTTAGTATTCTTCTCTTTTCACCATCTTGAATATTAGCCTTGTTTATCGCAATCTCATTAACCTTAATTGGTCTTGCTGGAACGCCTACCCAAGTTATGCCATCTGGTGATGTTCCCTTGAAGAATGCACCCGCGCCAATCATACAGAACCTACCAATATCTGAGAATTGGTGAACCGAAGCATTCATACCAATTTGAGTACGGCTGCCAATCTTTACGAACCCCGCTATACTACAACCTGGGTTGAGTTGAACCTCATCACCTATGTGACAGTCATGTGCAACAAAACATCTATTCATTATATAGCAGTTGTCACCAATATAAGTCTCTGTCTCAACTGGTCTATTTATTATCGTGAGTTCGCGTATAATAGTCCCATCACCTATTGTAACTTTGCCATCTGGGTTTGAACTCTTTCCATTCCAATCTGGTTCGGTTATAATCATTTATACATAAAAGGTTTGATGGTTTTATGTATAAATGTTTGGAGAGATTTTTGGAAGATTCTTCTTGGGGCCTCATCTTGGTGAGATATCAACCCCTAACCCAGATGTATGCACACTCTCTGAACTCGTTGAAACATGGGAACTCTGGCCTCAATTTGTGAGACAGGTTCCACACAAAAAGAAACAACTGTACACAATGTTTGAAACCTCTGATGTTCACCCAGATATCATCAACTCTATGAAGTGTTTTGATGTTGTCATAGTACCCATGCCATTTTTGAGGGATATTCTAGTCAAACACGATGTGAACGCTATATCAACGGATTTTTACACTTCTGATATAATTCGTTCAAAACCGTGGGTCATCCCAAAAGAACGCAATCCCACAAAACTCATATATCTCTATGTTGGAACAAATGATATGAGAAAGAATGTTACAACTCTCACAAGAACTTTTTCAAAAGCTTCCGAAGGAACGGACCATATTTTAATTGTCAAAACTAATAAAACAGATGGTTTGACAATGACCAAGAATATTCGAATCATCACAGAAAAGATTTCAATTGAGAAGTTGGTATCACTTTACAATATGTGCGACTATGTGATAACATTTACAAATGGCGAAGGGGTTGGTTTACCAATGTTAGAAGCTGATTATTTTAGAAAGCCGGTTATAGCATCTGAAGCCGGCGTGTTTAAAGATGTTAAAACACATGTTACGGTCCCGTGGCATATTTTACCCTCGAAGGAAGTTGATATTGATATATCAAAGGCGCCAGATTTTTTGAAAAAAGTTTTCTATAAAACATGGTGGGAAGTTGACGAATCCGAAGCATTAAAGGTTATAAAATATACCTTTACAAATGGCTGAGATTGATAAGAAATTTTTAAAATGTATGAAAGAACTTAAATCTGTGATTGTTCCTTATAAAACAAATTTAAAAAAGTTTCGCATTGGTGAGCCAGGAGACGGGGGATACATCGTGTGTGAACTACCAGGTTATGATTGTTTATACAGCTATGGCTCAGAAGATAACATAATGTTTGAAAAAGGATTCCACAAACTTTATAAGAAGGACTGCTATGTATATGATCACACGATAGATGGCATAACTGATAAACCGGATTATATCCACTTTTTTAAAGAAGGAGTTTCGGGCGTGACGAGTCATAATATGGATACCGTCGATAATCACATAACAAAAAATGGTCATGATAACCACACAAATCTATTTATGCAGATGGATATAGAGGGTCATGAATGGCACACACTTTTAAATTGTAAAAAAATAAAAAACTTTAGCCAACTCGTGATTGAGTTTCATATTCCAAATGGATCCTACAATGACATTCTAAAGGTTTTTAAATTTCTAAATCAAGATTTCATCTGTGTTCATATTCACGGTAATAATTGTGTTCTTCAACCATGGTTTGATCACAACTTACCGCGTTTCTTTGAATGCACTTATGTGCGTAGAGACTTGGTAAGTGAGTATGAAGTTGAAACTGTTCCTTACCCAATAGATGGATTAGATGAAGCTAATAGTAATGATAGACCAGACCTTCCACTCAATTGGTGGATTCCAGAAAGGTCCATTCAGTAAAGACAGTCTTGACTATCTCAGGCTTGTAATATGTATGAGCCACGCTAGTATGAAAAAATCTTTTATTCTTGGCGACTCCAACAAGTTCAACCATAACCGCAAAGGAACTGTTTATACAGTGAACCTCTTTTGCGTTTTCGATAATCTTGAGGTAGTCAAAAATGTTATCAACACTCATATCAGGTTTAATTATTGGTAAATCTGTATTGAGAGACACCCCTTTATTATTTTCCGAACCCGCGTCGTGAACAAATATGTATTCGCCATTAATAAGCCTATTGTAAAGCTCATCCTCGCGTTCCCTATCTCGTTCAACTCGGAACTTTGTATACATGTACATAGGATTCACCTTTGCTTGCAAATAAGGAACATGAGTCCAATTGAAATTCTGACTCAACATATTCCATGTGTTATCGTCCATGCCATAGGTAGCAAGAGCAAGCTTTTCGCCGTCCCCCGCAGCCTGCCACATTTCTCGAGCAGAGGTTGTATCCACATACTTGACTGTTACTTTATCTGTATCTCTGTACATAAATTCAACGGTTGGTTTATTCAGTCTTTTTGCAATGATTGTTACATGATTACCACACTCATTTAGGTGTCTCACAAGACCATTCATAACAAGCTGGTCACCGAGACCCAAATGATGGAGTATTGTTATACCCATTATGCATAATCATAACTCTTTTCCTCTAATATCGCGGAACCCAAAAGTTTATTAATTTCCTTCTTGATACGAGCCCTCTCGTCATTTGTCGAGTACGCTTTACGAGCAAATTTTATAAAGTTGTCATCAAAAACTTCAGTCTTTTCAATTCTGTGAAGCTCGTCCTCAGTATCCCAGATAATCTTATTAATGTCCTTGAGCTGTTCCTTGAGTGACTGAACTGATGAAACCTCAAATTTTTTTAAGAGGTTCAATTCATTCTCAATATTCTTGAGTGCAGTCTCATCTTTGATATTTTCCATCTTGATTTCCAAAATCGTAATCTTGTCAACCAATTCTCCGTGTGAGACTGGGATAGTAACCATATTATTCTTGACAATGGTAAACTCCGGGAGTGGGAAAATCATCGTCCCACCATTATTGATATAATCCTTTTCCCTGTCAATAAACTCATCCTTGAAATGCCATGGCAGAACCACAAGACACTTAGGGTTAACCTCTCTCATCTCAGCCTCAGAAACAATTGGGATGTTTGTAATTGGTGTACGGCATCCATACTTTCTAGGATTGCGCTCAGCTGCCCCCTTAATGAGAGTATGGTCCACACCCCAATGTTGTAAAAGTGTGTTACCCTTTGTGGACGCTCCATACAGATAGACATCATTCTTATTGAACATTTTAAGAGTGCTCATAAACTTGTCTCTAATTTCATCGCAACGCTGGTTGAAATTAATGTAAGGTTCATCTGTATCCAATTTGAGATCAAACTCCTCCTCCATAACACTACCTATAGTTTCATCATTGATTACATAGGAACCATTCTTGTGAGTAATGAAAACCCGGAAACTCCCACCATTACAGGGATTGAAATCAATATCAAAAACTTCCAAGTCAGCAAGCTCGCAGATATACAGAATCTGTTTCAGAGAATAGTACTCGAGGTGCTCGTGACAGATTGTGTCAAACGAGTTGTATTTGAGCATCATTGGCAAATAGCTCTGTTCCATGACCCAAATTCCATCAGAGTGTAGAGTCGCCTTGACATCCTTTGCGAATTGAACTGGGTCGGGGAGGTCATAGAACATAGAGATGCTCGTCACAACCTTCATCTTATCCTCAACCAGACCAGCTTTGAAATAAGTTGGAATCAAAGTAATATCATCCGTGTAATACTCCTTAAATTGACTACCAGTTGGGTCTATACCAAACTTCTTGAGAGTCTTGTTATCATAGGACTTGAGAAATGTTGCGTCATTTGACCCGATATCAAGAACCGAATCACCATCATCTAGCTTGACAATACTTTCAACTTTGCGCACAAAGTCTTGTAAGTGGTCAGTCATAGTCTTGTTAATTCCAGAACGGTAACCATATGGCTGTTCATACATATCCGAATTTGGTACAGTGTGTTTTAGCTGAACCAGGCTGCACTTAGAATTGTTACAGCGAACTAGAACCAACGGGACCACAGGTGGGTCCTTGTCACATTCACGCGGAAAGCAACTCGCTAGACCCTGGTTACCCAGATGTATAACCTCTGAAGAATCAGCACATCCACAAATGCGGCATCTAGTGAGTGTTGTCATTGCTGTATAATCATAAGATAGAACCTTTAATTAAAGATGTAAGAGTATTATTGTATAATGGTCATCTCATTGATTGGTCTGGCGAGAGGGCTTCAGCAGCAATATCATGCAACTGGACGGAAAGATATTTTAGGAGTCATACAAATTATACAAGACTTACACCGCGTGACGGGTGTTGATGTTTTGTATAGAATTCCTAGCGACAAGATTAATCTTGGAACATTTGAGAATCAAAAGTATTCTCAATTCAAAGAAGATGGAATAACTGAAAAAATTTTTGAAGTTATTGGAACCACAAACAAATTTTATTTGGATTTTGGTGGGACGGAAGATACGAACAATAGTGAGGTCCTTCATAAGGAACATGGATTCAAAGGAGTTCTATGGAATGGTGGTGACATAAACTGTCCTTACACAAAGGTTCACAAGGAGTTTGTGACTGCAGAGAATATTGTAGACCTCATGAAAAAATATGAGATACCAGACGAGTTTGATTTTCTTTCGATTGATATTGATGGAAATGATTGGTATGTATGGAAGGCTCTATGCGAAAGTGGAAAGAAGCCCCGGGTTATTGTTATCGAATACAATGCGACATTCCCTCCACCGCAGGATAAAATCATAATCTACAATGCGACTCACGAGTATGACTTGACAATATATCAAGGTGCAAGTATCCAGTCAATGTACAATCTTGGTAGACACCTTGGGTATTCATTGGTCGCTACCGAGAGTGAAGGGTACAATCTATTCTTTGTGAGAGATGATATTGATACAAGTATGTTTTACCGGGTTAATGATGTCGAATATCATTACAAGACGCCAAAACTTGGTCATAGACCATGTGGCGAAAACGGGCGTCACCACACAGAGGACTGTTTGAAAACCTATTCAATTGATGGCATATTAGGTCACAAACCAGACCTGCTGAACAGGGCGTGGGTAGACTCTAGTACATTCCTAAAATCTCCTTAACAGCTGGATGTCTCTGAATATCATCGTCTGTAAGCATTATATGGTCGAGGTATTCCAGCTCACGGTCATTCATTCTGTGAATTAAATCAACCAGACCACTGTCTGGAACATCACACTGGTCAGCGTCGCCGGTGATTACCATCTTGGAGTTTCCCCCCAATCTGGTAAGCATCATCTTCATCTGATTGCGTGTTGTGTTCTGCATTTCATCACCTATGATAAAGCAATCCTCAAAGGTTCGACCCCTCATATAGGCCAAAGGGGCAATCTCAATTGTTTTAGAATTTACCATATGTGTAATCTGACTTTTGGAATAGTACTTTTCCAAAATGTCAAACATTGGCCGGGTCCAGGGGTCCATCTTCTCGTCAATATTCCCCGGTAAAAAGCCAAGTTCTTCATCAACTGAAACGATAGGTCTAGTCAGTATCATCTTGCTGAACCTGCCCCCAGCGAGACTCTCCGCTGCCGCCTGACACGCAAAAAGCGTTTTCCCTGAACCTGCTGGACCCGTTGCTATCACGAGGGGTTTTAGGTTTGAATGGAGAGCCTTTAAGTACCTCGTTTGGACTGGACCCTTTGGCTGTAGGCGTGCCATCTGAGTGTTGAGTTTCATCTCTACTTTTCGGATATTTTATTTTTTCAATAGCCCTATACATTGGCGACAAGGGTATCGAGTCATTACGCCTTCTCGTGAGCGGAATGCGTACAGGTGTACTCATTATTAATTACCAATATAAAAAGCTAAAACTATATGTAGATAAATGTGCGGAATAAAATGTATCTTCGGCGAGAACCACAACAACTTTCTCAACCCTGGTCTCAAACACCGAGGACCGGATGATTCAAGGGCTGTAAGCAATGGAAAGTGCACCATGTTTTTCACCCGTCTCGCAATCAATGACCTGTCGGATAGTGGTATGCAACCATTTGTATCGCAAGAGACTCACCTGGTGTGCAACGGGGAGATTTACAATCATCTGGAATTAAGTTTGTCTGACGCTAAGGGACCGTCAGACTGTGAATGTCTCATCCCGTTGATAGATAGGCACGGAATCCTCAAGGCTTCTCAGATGATCCGCGGGGAGTTTGCAATCTGCTGGACCGACGGAGACCGTGTCATGGCATCGAGGGACCCGTTTGGCGTCCGCCCTTTGTTCTACACCAGGTATGCCAAGGATTCCATCGCCTTTGCCAGCGAGGCGAAAGAGCTTACAGGTTTTGGGACACACATTGAGATTTTCCCACCAGGTTACATCTATGACTCCTACTCGGATACTTTCGCTTGTTACTATCCCTGCTACTGGGACAACAAGACTCCATTTGACCCAGACCTCCACAAGATTCGGACACTCCTCGAAGATGCTGTAAAGGTTCGCGTTGAGAATACGGACCGCCCTATAGGGTTCTTTCTATCTGGTGGCCTTGACAGCAGTCTAATTGCTGCTATTGCAAAAGGATTGACTCCGGGACCAATCAAAACATTCTCCATTGGAGCACCCGATAGTGCCGACCTCAAGGCGGCTAAGAAGGTTGCAGACTTTTTAGGGTCTGACCATACTGAGGTTCACTTTGATATTGAAGAAGGTCTCCGCAATGTTGATACCGTTATCAAGAGCATCGAATCCTACGACACCACAACAGTCCGTGCCAGTGTTCCTATGTGGACCTTGGCCAAGTGGGTTTCGGAGAATACCGATATCAAGGTTATCATCTCGGGTGAAGGGAGTGACGAATTATTTGGTGGATATCTCTACTTTCACCACGCACCAAATGTAGAGGCGTTTACCAAAGAGAATATCCGTCGCCTCAAGCTGATTCATCAGTTTGATGGTCTCCGCGCAGACCGCTGTATCGCAGCGCATGGTTTGGAACTCCGGGTCCCCTTTTTGGATACCCACCTTGTTGATTATGTCATGACTATGAATCAGAAGGTTAAGATGAACAAGATTGAAAAGTGGATTCTTCGCGCGTCTTTTGAAGATGGATATTTACCAAGTGAAGTCCTATGGCGTCAGAAGGACGGTATGAGTGACGCGGTGGGGTATTCGTGGGTTGACCGGCTCAAAGAGACGGGGGAGCATTATGATAAGATATTCGATAGAATCTATCCAGGTATGTCCCATCTGATAACAGAGAAGTGGATGCCAAAGTGGGTAGAGGTTGATGACCCTAGCGCGAGGGCGCTTAAGGTTAAGGAGTCATAGGTAATAAAATATGAATGACCGCCTTCGTATTACACTCAATTTGGTGCTAGCAACCTTTACTTCTTTTGTAGACTGCGTATTTCCAAACTTGTATCCCGACGTTACAAAATTCCTAGTTAAAAAGGTGTATGTATATATTGATAATGGAGTCTCAAGTAGCGCAGAGATTTGCGGGTCTTTTTCAGCCTCAACAGGAGAGTCATGTGTTGTGGATGAAACATTCTATGACGAGTCTGAACGAAATGATGAACAAGAAAGTAAACCTGTTGCACATAATGAACTCCAACCCAATGCAAGTGAAAATGAGTGAAAAGGATATGTTGGATATTGTATTTATTCATTTTAGCCTCGCTATGAAGTATACAAAGGCTATACTTGAAGGTGAAGCGTGGGTTCCACCTCAGAAAGCGTGAGGTCTTGATGATCTGAATTTTCATCCATACGGACAATTAATATTGGCCCCAAAACATACCTTTCTTCCAATGGTAAAACATATGTGTTTCGATTCACCAGCAGGTCAAATGGTGACTCGTTACATTTTAAGATTACTGCGTCAAGTTGGGGTATACTCCCAATGATTGTAGAGGTGCCCTTTAAGTATCTGTAGAGTTCCTTTAAACTCGTCTCCACTTCAACAATATTACCTTGTTCCTCTGCAACCAATACACATTTCTTTTTTTCTAGCATTATTATAATGATTACAAATAAAAATACCAACTAATAATAAATGCAGATTCTGAATATCGTTCTGGCCATCGCAATCATCTATGTCACCATATATTACAAGTCAGAGGGTTTTGCGTCCTACGCCTATGCTGGCAGCCTCGACGATACCGCGACCCTTGGCGCTCGCCTTTATAGCGACCGGATTGGTTCGCCATTCCTGAGAAAGTCCCCAGAGACAAACCCAGAGATTGATGCTGCGTCGGTTATTAATGTCCGTGGTGTGAAGTGGCCAAATACTTTGTAAGTGTATTATAATGGTTCAAGTCCAACAATGGTCGGGGTGTATAAAAAGAAAAGGGTCAAAGTTTGAAATTAACCTTAAAAAAATTACAGCTTTGGTGAAGGTTGCTATGGGAGAGCTTTCGGGACTTTCGGGGTTACTAAATGACCTCGAAGGAACTCTAATGCTCACTTGTGATGTATCCTCATCAAATAATCATTTTACTAAGGTTGATATGAGTCAATGCGGAACTCGTTTGTTAGGTGTTTCATTCTATAGCACTTCCAAGGAATGTCGCTGTGTCGGGGTAAATACCTACACAACCGAACTGAATTGCAAGATGATTTCAGCGGATGTTTCTCAAACTGATAAAGAACAGGTTGCCAAGATAAAAAATTATTTCGACGAAAAGTTCAATATAATTGTGACTCACAAAAATCCAGTTGTCAGAACTCCGTGTGGTCCATCACCTAAAAGTGACCCAAAGATGAAGGAGTACAAAATTGTGTCTGAAGGGGTCCCAGGTCCCCACGACCCAGCCGCAAAGCAACTGTCTGAAATCTCTCTGCACACAATAGAAGATGTCTCAGATGAGGACCTATACCAAGGAGAAGCTGGGTGCCAAGCTCCCCCACCCTCTCCCAACGAACATCGAAAAGAGCATCTTTAATTGGACAGTCACACATGTCGCAACTCTTGGCGATACAGCAAGTTGGGAGTCCAAGGTTTTTCGGGAGTGCTACAAGAACCGCGTGCGGACCATCCTTTGGCACTTCCAGAATCCTGAAGTGGACCTCATCAATCGGCTCGTTGAAAAGAAATTCAAGTCAACTGATATTGTCCATATGACTCCGGGTGAGCTTTGGCCAAACGGACCCTATGGCAAGGCTAATGAGGCTAAGCGGATTCATGACGCGCACCTCCTGGCTATAAATGCTGAGGAGAAGGAAAGCTATATTGGTATGTTCAAATGTGGAAAGTGTAAGTCAATGAAAACCACATATTATCAGATGCAAACCAGGAGTGCGGACGAGCCTATGACCACATTTGTTACTTGCACGGTCTGTAGCAACCGGTGGAAGTTCAGTTAGATATAATTCGTCCATCAAAAGTATCAGGGAGCTTAACCCACTTCTCCGTATCAGTCAAGTCCGTCCACTGGTCCCCAACGGATAGCACAAAATTGTAGCCTAGTTGTTGCTTGGCGTCGCCTTTTAGTTGCGGGGGTGTAAAATACAGATTAACCGGATTTATCCCAACCTCCAATAGCTGACTCGCGGTCCACATAGCATTTTGTTCGTAATAAGGTCGGGCAGTAATAATAATCATTTTATATCCAAGCATCTCAGCAAACTTGTAGAGGGATACCATCTCCCTGATTGGTGTGGTATCAACTCGAATCAGAGCGTCATCTATGTCAAACATCACCGCGTCGTTGGTCCTTCTCTCGCGACTGGAAAGGAATTTCATTGCATGCAATTTTACTTCATCCATATTTACTTATAGATTAATAACATTATTTCCTTAGATATGGGGCAGCTCGTTGAGGTTAATGTTGAAGGCGAGGGTAAATGTCTTGCAAAGGTTGTTGAGGATCTTGAGAATGGAAATTTTATGATTAAATATCTTTCACCTTACAAGGATTCGGAAAAGATGTACAAGTATGAGAAGAAGTGCTATGAAATTGAACCGGGTGTGGTTTCGGTATTCCATGAGACAGAGGACGAAGCTGACCTGGGATATACTCAAGTTGAACGAAACCTTTTCGAAAAGGATTCAGACTCAGAATATGACCCTAGCACGGATGGGGATTCTGAAGATGAAGAGTGCGTGAATAGCGACGAGGAATTTGTAGAAGATGAATAATAATGGAGCAGTGCTCCGGAATTAATAGTAGAGGTAGAAGATGTTGTAAAAAAACGAAAACAACTTATGACTGCTATGGGGTACAAGTTCCTTTATGTAGCCATCACAAGGATACAAACCCAATATTTATTTGGTCATACAGTGGAGATTATTCAGCCGCGACAGAGGTTATAGTCAAGTGGTTGGACTTTTTCAATGATATAGTTGGCAAGACTGGTATTCCGGCATGGTTGGCAGTCTATATAACAACGAAACTTTATGAACAGGTTCCGTCAGATATGCCACAATATGACCTCATGAGGTGCTTCTTTAACAGCGTCCTTTTACCATGCGACCCAGTCGAATGTCCGGTATGCCTAACAACAGAAGATGAATGCGTTACAACCCCTTGCGGACATTCATATTGTAGAAAGTGTATAGTCAGATGGATGCATAAAAAGGTTCATTGCCCACTTTGCCGAAAAATAATTTGTTGACCAATAATAAATGATGAACCTTAAGAAAGTTGACCCACTCACAGTCGCCCTCGTCCTCGGACTCGCAGCCGCCATCTGGTACAAGCAACATGGTGGTGAGAAGAAGGAGGGCTATTGCGGTGCTTGCCGCGGTCGTTAAAAAATATGTGTGAAGAGGTCCTCAGTATCAGTGGAGTGACCACTGTTCATCTTCTTCTCTGTAACTATGGAGTGCTCCGTGTGCTACTGTGAGACCGCCAACTGCAACCTCACCTGCGGACACAGCTTTTGCTTTGCTTGTGTCAAGGAGTGGTATCACAAGTGTTCCGAACCCACTTGCCCTATGTGCCGTCAGACTTTGAATTTCAAAGGACTTCACCGGCTTGAGGAGAAGTGGTCCGAAGAGGCTCGCTACCAGCAAGTAGATGAACTATTCAGTGAGTTTATCGATGAGGTTCTCGATGAATGTGACTGGCCTGAATTCGCGATGACTGTGATTGACGATGCACAGAAACGCCTTCATTTGATGTATGGTGCTGAATGGGAGTTTGATAAGGAACTTTTCGAAGGCATCTTGTATGGCGCCATTGACTTGACCACAACAACACCTCCTCGTGAGTACGATGAACCCAAGACCTTTGAGCATACTCTTTTTACTCCTAAATCCCCCATCCGGCGTGAGAACCCGCACAGCGCTGCACGCAATCGCGAATTTAGTGCCGCGGCTAGGGTTGTATTTGACATCTTAATAGTTGTGTAATTTCAATGGTCATCTGCCACAACAATTGTATATTTTACCTTTTTAGGGGTTGTGGCGAGTTTCTTTTTTGGCTTTTTACTAGGACCCTTCTTAACAGGTGCTTTTGCTGCGGTAACTGTTAAGGAAATCATTGTATATGTATATATAGTGCGTTATGTTTAAACTCATCTACCAGACGGCTGATGACATGTGGAAAACCATGTGGAAGATGGGTCCCCGCCCTAGTAGCACCAAAGAGCGCCGACGCCGTGCAACAATCTAAAGAGTAGTAGTGTTATATACATACTATGCTTTGGGCCTGTTCCCATTATGGGATTTTATTTGTGTGTATAGCCTAGCAATGAAAGTTGATTACATTCCAAAGGTTGAAAAAGAAAATTGGGATTACATCAATGAGGCAATATGGATGGGTATACATAATGAAGTTCAACTTAACGCACTCTTTATAATTGTGAAAATGTTTTCACCTTTGAAAATTATAGTAAAGATTTTATTAAAATCGTATCTAAAAGCTTGTGTAGAGGAGTCCTAAGAATTCGTCAACAAAATATATGAGGGAAATGTTTTCAAATGAATATATTCTTTTTATCACTCAATCCTGAAATATGTGCCAAACTTTACTGTGATCAGCATGTGAACAAGATCCTTTTAGAAATTGTTCAGATGCTCTATACAGCATGGCATCATTTGGGTTCCGAAGATTGGAACTCTACCGCACCTTTCAATGTCAAAAAAACCCAAAGGGGATATCGGAAGGCTCATAGTAACCACCCTATGACGATGTGGGTTAGGGCAACCAAAGATAATTACTTATTTACAACACAGCTTGGTATGGCGTTGGCTATCGAGTTTCATAATAGGTATCACCACATTCATGCGTGTACGAAGCATATACTATGGCTCTATGAGAATATCCCAGTAAAGTTTGAACTTGTAGAAAGCCCCAAAGCATATTATTCAAGCTTAGGGTATCCAACAAACTTGACTAAAATACCAGAATGTATGCCAGAGAAATATCACACCGAGAACATAGTCGATGCATACACCTCATTCTATAAAGGTGAAAAGTTGAGCTTTGCTAGATGGAAGATACAAGCTGGACCGTAACCCGGGAATTACAATGTTTTAAGTATCCATTAAACTCTGAATACGAAGGCGTTCTTCTTCTGCCCGCTTACGAGCAAACGATTGCTCAATTTCAATCATTTTCAATCTCCTTTTTTCCTCCTTCTCCGCAGCGGTTTTCTTTACGGATTTATCAACTACAATTTTATTATCCGTTTCTTCCGTAACATCAAGTGTTGGTTTCTTGTCACTCTCAATACTTGGGTCTACAACTTGACCTCGGGTGACCCGTCGTTTCAAGTTCGTCTTAGCTTTCACTTCTGCTTTCAGAGGGTTGGCCTTAGCCTTATTCGCCTGTTTAACTTTTTTCTTTTCAGCGTCTGTTTTCTTGTCAGCAACTTTAGGTGGCATTATATACTATAAGTTATAAGACTTTAAGTATAAAGACTTTAGATTTATAATTAGAAATGAAGATATTCTTCATGTCTACCCATGCCAATCAGGGAACGGGGTATGGTCGCGTTGCTAATAAGATTACAAATCACCTCGTAGAACAGGGACACGATGTAACATTCTTTGCATTTCAGAACTATCCCGGTCAAGCAATAGAGGACCGCTTTATAGACCCTAGGATAAAGTTTATTGATGGTTTCAAAGAGGATCCCGAGTCACCCAAAGGGTTTGGTGACAAAGTTATCAAGAAACATTTTGATGAAGTTTACCCAGATGTTTTGTTTCTCTATAATGACTTGTCAGTTTGTGTATCCTCGTTGGAACTCATTAAACCAGACTGCAAAGTTGTGTGCTATCTTGACATTGTCTACCCTTGGGAGGACCTCAACAGATTTGAAAAACTCCGACAAAGATGTGATTATTGTTACACTTTTTTGAATTGTTGGAGGGACCACCTTGTTAATGACTTGGGTTGGGACTCCCGACAGGTTGGGGTGCTTTATCATGGTATTGATCAGGACCGTTTTACCATAGTTACGGATGCCAAGAAGAAATTAAATTTTGAAGAAGATGATTTTATTGTCCTCAATATGAATAGAAACTCATATCGCAAACAATGGTGTGTAACAATCAAAGCTTTTATGAAATTTTTGAAATTAAATAATTGTAACCCAAAGATTAAACTTTTCTGCGGTTGTATGACCAAGACTGAAGATGGGTATGACTTATTGGAACTCATCAAAGTTGAATGTATGAAGTTGGAACTTGATTATGATACAATTATTCACAAACACATCTTTTCAAATCCAAAACCTTTACACGCTAGTGATGAATATGTCAATTTAATATATAATATTGGAGATGTTGGAATGAATACTTGTTGCGGTGAAGGCTTCGGTCTGACAACCCTTGAGCATGGACTGTTAGGAAAGCCTCAGATTGTTTCAGGAATTCCCGCACTTCGAGAAACTATGAAGGACTTTGCGCTATTTGTAGAGCCAAGAATGTGGACAACAGTTTCAAAATATGAGTCTCACGGTGGGGAAATTGCAATGTTTGAAGCGGATGACTTTGCTACAGAACTTGATAGGGTTTATAAAGACCGAGAAATATGTGCGAAACAACTCGATCCAGAGAGATTCAACTGGGAAAAGGTACTAAAGAATTTGATACTTTAGAATATAAGAAAGATGGCTCCTTATGATCCTCCGAGTGCTCACTATACCCAGCTCAATGTTCCAGATATTGAGGAAGCTACTATGTTTGATTTCATTGGTAAAAAAGGGTGGCGTTTTTACAAACTGACCAAGGTTCTAAAAGTTCAGTATCTATGGTATGATAACAAACGGAAGGCTATTGAAGTGTGGGGTTCTCATCGCGCACTTTCCAATGAACCTTGTAAAAAATTGCGTCATACTCTCGATGAGTTTATTGGCAATAAAAATATTGCCGAATAATAAATGTCAACGATTCTTGGTAAACGGAAGAGAAGCCCTTTTCAATCCATACTAGATAATTTGGGTTCCGCAACACCAAATCGATTATATCCAGTAAAAAGCATACAAAAAACAAATTCACCCCCTCTTAAAAGATTAAATCAAACCATTAGATTATCTCCAACTAGAACAGTTAAAAAATCACAACCTACGGGAACCCTTGGTAAGAGGAAGCGTTCAGCAGCTGTTAAACTCAGTAAATCAAAAACACCCCCCCCTCCTAAAAGATTAAATCAGACTATTAGATTATCTCCAACTAGAACAGTTAAAAAAATAACACCAGTGGGAACCCTTGGTAAGAGGAAGCGTTTAGCTGTTAAACTCCGTAAATCAAAAACACCCACTCCTAAAAGATTAGATGTAGGTAATACTGGGGATATAACAGTGGTTACAGATAAATATGCTAAATTCGTGATGAGCAAGCAGCTTGTGACTGCATTTAGAGATGTGAGTTATGAGAGTTCGCGCAAAATGATTGAATATGCTGGAAAGATTGATATTTTGAAAAAGTCTAATTCAAAGGTTAAGATAATGACACCTACTAAAATGACATCATATTTGAGAGGCGCTGTTCAGCCATCACCAAGTCTTTTATCTACACTTATCACATATCATTCTCACCCATCTCCAAGAAAACTTACGAATAACGTAAATGAATTTAAGAATTATCATTCCCTGCCATCGAACTCTGATATTATTGCGTATTATGCTAATTATCCTCAGATGCAGGCTAATATAATCCTCGACACAAATGGATATTATGTTATCGATCTTGTGGAAGGTGAAAATCACAACCTCGAAAGAATCATAAAGGTTTTAGGACTCTATGTGGAAAAAAGACTTGCTCCGTATTATAGAGAAATTGATGGATATCAATATTTTGAAGCCAGTAACGCAACATGGAAAAATATTGTGAACAACAGCTTGAATAAAATATTGAGACGCAATGGTGTAAGTATCAAGTATTATAATTGGAATGAAAGGGGGATAATAACATTGACTATATACAAATAAAAATTATTGTTTTGAGGAGTCCCAAGTATAAACAAAA
>TARA_R110002072_G_scaffold47131_1_pt1 | contig 34212 bp, 30 predicted proteins | sample TARA_R110002072 | Tara Oceans TARA_R110002072 (sample SAMEA4397118) | marine metagenome | biome: Polar Biome; feature: [SRF] surface water layer (ENVO:00010504); material: water (ENVO:00002006), including particulate matter (ENVO:01000060) such as... | depth 5 m
GAGTCTTGATTTTTTGAATACTTTTTGATCAAGCAAAAAGTATTAACATTAAAAGAAAAATGTATTTTAATTAATTGATAAGAGTATCTTATTAGGTCTACTAAATTAAAAGATTGCTTCAGTCGTACCTACTGAATCAAGTTCAGCATAAATCCTTCGCAATGACGTCCTCAATATAAAACATCCCCAAATTTTAAAAATTAAATACGTGCACTTCATAAAAAACCTTTTTTGTAAATTCGCTATCTTAAATTAGTGGCATTTTAATTGCGATATAAAGATCGACAATTTTCGTTTAACGTGGCCAACAAACAACGAAACACGAACAACAATTTTTGTCCATCGTTTACCGTTTACCGTTTCTCGTAAATCGAATAACGAATAACGAAAATCGAACAACGACCAACGACCAACGAAACACAAAAAACAATGAGAAAATATGAAAAACTTTGCATTAATAGGGGCTGCAGGATATATTGCTCCAAGACATTTAAAGGCAATTAAAGACACGAATAACAATTTATTATGTGCTCTAGATAAATTTGACAGTGTTGGTGTAATGGACAGTTATTTTCCGAATGCAAATTTCTTTGTGGAATTTGAACGTTTTGATCGTCATATAGAAAAGTTAAAAAGAAACGGAACGCATTTAGATTATGTGAGTATTTGTACACCCAATTATTTACACGATGCGCATATACGAATGGCGTTACGAAGTGGCGCAGATGCTATTTGCGAAAAACCATTGGTGTTGAATCCTTGGAATGTAGACGCTTTGTTAGATATCGAAAAAGAATCAGGGAAAAAAATACACACCATTTTACAATTACGATTGCATCCAAGCATCATCGCTTTAAAGAAAAAGATTGAGATGGATGCTTCCGATACAAAATATGATGTTGATTTAACCTACATCACTTCTAGAGGAAAGTGGTATGACATTTCATGGAAAGGAGATGAAAGTAAATCTGGGGGTATCGCCACTAATATCGGAATTCATTTTTTTGATATGTTGGGGTGGTTGTTTGGAGAAGTGCAAGAAAACAGGGTGCATCTAAGAGAAAAAGATAAATCGGCAGGGTATTTAGAGTTTGCAAAAGCGCGTGTACGTTGGTTTTTATCGATTGATGAAAATTCATTGCCAGTATATATAAAAGAAACTGGGCAAAGAACCTTTCGTTCCATTACCATCAATGATGAAGAATTAGAATTTAGTTCGGGTTTCACAGAATTGCACACAAAAAGCTATCAACAAATTTTAAATGGAAAAGGCTTTGGATTGGTGGATGCCAAAGAATCAATAAAAATAGCCCAAAAAATTAGGAATAATGCAATTGTGGTAAAAGGGGAAAAACATCCCTTTACTACTAAAAAATAAAGTATATATGCAACTTTATAAATGGTAAGTAGAAACTATGAAAAAGAAAGCAATGATTGTTCCGGCTATTTCAATCCAATAGATAACGGGTGTTTAGAGTATTTTAATGATGTTAGCCTATGCACTGATGAGCTTGCTGTTGTAAATAATGATGCGTAAAATAGGGTTAAAGAGTTGCATTCTTTAAGTTTTGCTCTAAAATAAAAAATTCATATTATTTTAAATTAATTTAATGAAAGAGATTAAAATTACTGTTGTTGGTTTGGGATATGTAGGACTACCTCTGGCAAGACTATTCGCTACTAAATATCCAGTAGTTGGCTTTGACATCAATGAAAAAAGAGTTGATGAAATTAATTCAGGAAGGGATACTACATTAGAGGTGGAAGATGCTGTTTTGCGGAAAGTGCTAAAAAAAGAAAATTCTAATGCAAATGGATTATATTGTTCTTATGAGTTGTCAAGTACAGCCGATAGTACTATTTATATTATAACAGTGCCTACTCCAGTTGATAAAAATAACAGGCCTGATTTAACTCCTTTAATTAAAGCAAGTGAAACTATTGGGCGGGTTTTGAAAAAAGGAGATATCGCAATTTATGAATCTACAGTATACCCAGGGGTAACAGAGGATGAATGTGTACCTGTTTTAGAGAAAATTTCTGGATTAACTTTTAATCAAGATTTTTTTGCTGGGTATTCTCCTGAAAGGATTAATCCTGGCGATAAAAATCACACTGTAGAAAATATCTTAAAAGTAACTTCAGGTTCAACTCCAAAAATTGGAAAGATAGTTGATGATTTATATAAATCAGTTATAAAGGCGGGTACACACTTTGCACCCACTATTAAAGTTGCAGAAGCTTCCAAAGTTATAGAGAATTCCCAAAGAGACATTAATATTGCTTTTGTAAATGAATTGGCTAAAATATTCGGTTTGATGGATATTAATACAAACGATGTTCTAGAAGCAGCAGGAACTAAATGGAATTTTTTACCATTCAAACCAGGATTAGTTGGTGGGCACTGTATAGGTGTTGACCCTTATTATTTGGCACAGAAAGCTCAAGAATTTGGGTATCACCCAGGGATTATTTTAGCAGGAAGGAGAATGAATGACGGTATGGGAGCATACATAGCCTCACAAGTTATAAAGTTAATGATTGATAGTGATATTAGAATTAGAAAAGCCAATGTGCTTGTTCTTGGAGTTACTTTTAAAGAGAACTGCCCTGATGTTAGAAATACGAAAGTTGTTGATGTTATTAAGTCATTGAAAGAATATAATATAAATGTAGTGATATATGATCCATGGGCTAGTGAAGCAGAGGTGATGCATGAGTATAAATTAATTTCTACAAAAACGTTACCGAATGAGAAGTTTGATGCCATTGTCTTAACAGTAGCACATAATGAGTTTAAAGATTTAGATTTAGAACTTTTAAAGAATGAAGATTCGATTGTTTATGATGTAAAAAATATTTTAGCTAAAGACAAGAGGAATAAAGCGTTATAATAAAAAAGTTGCTCTCATAGGTTCAGTAGGCTATATATTTGTGGTTTTAAATCTTTGGAACGTTGATGCCATAGATGCATTGAAAAAGAATCTGGGAAAAAATAAATACGATTTTGTAATTACGATTGCATCCAAGCATCATCGCTTTAAAGAAAAAAATAGAATCTGAGAATACTGATACAAAATACGATGTAGATTTGACCTACATCACTTCAAGAGGAAAATGGTATGACATTTCTTGGAAAGGCGATGAAAGTAAATCTGGTGGCATCGCTACCAACATAGGAATTCATTTTTTTTTATATGTTGGGGTGGCTGTTTGGGGAAGTGCAAGAAAATAGCGTGCATTTACGAGAGAAAGATAATTCTGCAGGGTATCAGAGTTTGAAAAAGCAAGGGTACGTTGGTTTTTATCGATTGATAAACATTCCTTGCCAGCATCTATTAAGGTAATTGGGCAAAGAACTTTTCGTTCTATTACGATAAAAGATTAAGAATTAGAATTTAGCACGGGTTTTAAAGAATTACATACAAAGAAATCTTAACAAATTTTGAAAGGAGAAGGTTTTGGTTTGGACGACGCCAATGAATCTATAAAAATAGCCCAAAAAATTAGGAATACTACAATTGTGGTAAAAGGGGAAAAATATCCTTTTGTTAAAATTTAGTTAATATTTTATAGGATATGAAGATTTTGATGTAATAGTTTTAGGATTGCATTACGAATTCACAAAACCTTTAAAATAAACTAATAAGGCTTTTTTATTCCTATAAGCCTCTTGTAAAAATCTAATTCAAAAATTCTTTTTAATACATATTTTCTATAAACCTTGTGATTTAAAGATTTTTTTAAAATTTCAAATCTATCACTAGTCTTTGTATAATAGGATATGAATTGAACCTTCTTCTTTTCAAGTTTATTTTTTTTCAATAATTTTTCAAAACTATCTTTATAGTGTTCACTAAAACTATTTTCGTCAATAAGGATCGATGGGTTATCGGCAAAAATAATTTTCATGCAACCAATATAATTATTGAGTTTTTTGTGAATTTTAGGTTCAATTATGCTTGTAAAGTCCATTTTTGTTAATTTAGAAATTAAAAAAACATCATAAGCATTTCTTAAGGTAATTATTTTTTTATGATATAAATTATCATTGATGATTTTGGGTAATGTTGTGGCTAATAATTTATTTTGTGCTGATAATACGCGAAAATCTTTGTTTACTAATTGTACATCACTAAAAAGATCAATACCTAAAGAATATTGAAAATCATCTTTTAAGATCTTTTTATGCACTTCAACAGCAGCAATCTTTTTTGGATGAATTAATCTAGGATAATGCCAATGCTTAGCTTCATTGATATTTTCTTTTGATACATAACCATTATCTTTTAAAATAGCTACAGTTTCTAAAAAATAATCTTTTTCAACGATAAAATCAATATCACCAACCATACGTTCCCCAGTATCTTTATACAAACCCTCTAACAGGTTACCAGTTCCTTTTAAAAAAATAGGATTTATATTATTCGTAAATAATAAAGTCTTGATGTCATGAGCTTGTGTTATGATTTGTGTATTACGCTCTCTATTTAAATTGGTAATATGTGCCATATAAGCTACTAAATCCTCAGGAAGGTATTTAAGTAAATTGGTGTTTTTAAAGTTTAGGTATAAGGCAGGTAATACTAACTGCGCGGTACTTAATTTTACTACAGCATCCCAATCTATATCATTTTGTTGTAGTGTAATTTCAATATCTTTTTTATTTCTGATTTCGTATGAAATTGTTAAACATTTTCCAACAAATAAAAGTACTTCCTTGTACGTCATAAAAACAAACAAATTTTAATTTTTATAAAATTACGTTTTTTAATAAAAATAAGAACTGATTCTTAAGTAATATTCGAGATGATCAATAATTCATAAAAATAAAGCTACTAAATAAACTAAAGAAAACAGTTAGTGTGATGCTTATAAACACTAAAAGCTAATTTTTTTTAAAAATAGCTACCATTATATAGAGTTTGAGAATGAAAGTGTGGGCTAGTTTTGATTTATTGATGAAAATTCATTGACAGCGCGTAACAAAAGAAATGGGCAAATAATATTTAGATTTATCCTTATAAATAGTCAAGAATTAGAATTTAGCTCGGGTTTTACAGAATTGCGTACAAAGCGAACTTAACAAATTTTGAAAGGAGAGGGTTTTGGATTAAATGACGCTATGGAACCCATAAAAATAGCGCAAAAAATTAGAAATAACGTAATAATAACAAAAGGGGAAAAACATCCTTTTGTCAGTTTAAAATAAAGTATATATTTGCATATTCCATAAAATTAAATAAGAGAGGAAAGCTTGAAAAAGAAAGCAATTAATATTCACTTTTATAGGATCATTTTTGAACGTAAATAAAAATAAAAAAATGCGTTTTATAGTTTCTTGATAAAATACTAGATAGATTTAGGGAAAGACATTAAAGGAAAAAAAATCGGTATTTGGCAATTTTCACGACAGCCTGAGACACGTTAAATGCGCTAAGCACAATCTATTTACATTATAAAGGAGTTGATAAAACGATTAATAAAAGTAAATTTTTATGAATAGGAGTCAATGTAAATTTCAAAGTAACATTATTTTGACGATAACATAAATATCAATTATTGCTCTTAGGAACATGAAGTATTAATAAATTAGAAGCTTTTATTTAACGATTGGAAATAATTTCTATCTCCAAATTTTACGGAGGTTAAAAAATAAATTGTTAAATATATTTTTTTGATTGAAGAAATCGACATAGCGGATTGGATTTTCAGGTCAAATGAACAGAGTATTATCAAATAGGATAAAATAGATTTTTTTATGATTAGTATTAATCAATTTATAACAGAACAAGTTACCAAAAGGGAATTAAGTATGTTTGCTGATGATATCAATTCTAACCTACAGCAGCTAAAAGAGAGCATATCTAATAAAACTGTTTTAGTAATTGGAGGTGCTGGTACAATAGGTAGTTCTTATATTAAAGCATTATTGCCTTTTCAGCCAAAATCATTAGTGGTTGTTGATATTAATGAAAATGGGCTAACAGAACTCACAAGGGATTTAAGAAGTTCTAAAGATATGTTTGTTCCAGAAGAGTATATTACGTATCCAATGAGCTACGCTGATTCTGTGTTTTATAAAATGTTTAAAAGCAGAAAGGGGTTTGATATAGTAGCAAACTTCTCAGCACATAAACATGTTCGTAGTGAAAAAGATTCTTATTCAGTTGAAGCATTAATTAAAAATAATGTAATTAATGCAAAAGGATTGCTGGATGTGTTGCAAATTTATCCGCCGAAACATTTCTTTTGTGTCTCTACAGATAAGGCAGCTAACCCCGTAAATATAATGGGTGGAAGTAAGAAAATTATGGAAGAGATGATTATGACATATTCGCAAAAGTATCCTGTTACTACAGCAAGGTTTGCTAACGTTGCATTTTCTAATGGTTCTTTACCTGCTGGCTTTTTAGAGAGAATATCCAAAAACCAACCTATTTCAGCACCTAATGATGTAACTCGTTATTTTGTTTCACCCGAAGAAAGTGGTCAAATTTGTTTATTAGCATGTATTTTAGGGAAGTCTGGTGAAATTTATTTCCCTAAGTTAAAAAAGGAACAAGTAATGACTTTTTCAAATATGGCAACAAAATTATTAACCGAAGTTGGGTATGATATTGATTATTGTACTTCTGAAAAGGAAGCCTTAAATAAATCAGCATCTATAGATAAATCATATCCTGTTTATTATTCTGGGAGTGATACAACTGGTGAAAAACCTTATGAAGAATTTTATACAGAAAATGAAGAGGTAGATATAGTAAGGCATAAATCATTAGGGGTAGTTACGAATCTAAAACTGAGACCGATTCGCGATATAGACCAATTATTAGTTAAATTTGAAGAAGTTTTTTCAAAAGAAGTAACGACAAAAGAAAGTATTGTGAAAATAATGAAAGACTTTCTGATTAACTTTGATCATAAAGAAGTGGGTAAAACATTGGATGCTAAAATGTAATGGATACAATTAAAAATACAATATCATTTATAAAGGATACTTTTAACTCTAATGAGTTTATTCCGTTACATGAACCTCGGTTTATAGGGAATGAAAAAAAGTATTTAATGAATACCATAGATACTACTTTTGTATCTTCGGTAGGCGCTTATGTAGATAGCTTTGAAGAAATGATGCAGAAAATTACACAAACTAATAAAGCAGTAGCTGTAGTAAATGGTACAGCTGGTATTCAAGTTGCTTTGCGGTTAGTTGGTGTAAAAGCTAATGATGAAGTTATTACACAAGCCTTAACCTTTGTTGCCACTGCCAATGCTATTGCATATAATAACGCATCGCCTATTTTTTTAGATGTAGATGCAGATACTATGGGCTTATCTCCAACTGCCGTAAGTAATTTTCTAGAAGAATTTGGTGAATTAAGAGATGATGGTTGTTACAATAAAAAAACAGGAAAGCGCATTGCAGCATGTTTACCCATGCACACTTTTGGGTTTCCAGTTAGATTGGATGAGTTGATTAAGGTCTGTGAAAAATGGAATATACCGATTGTTGAAGATGCTGCAGAATCTTTAGGTAGTGAATATAAAGGGAAACCAACTGGGAGTTTTGGTGATATTGGTGTGTTTTCGTTTAATGGTAATAAAATAGTGACTTGTGGAGGAGGAGGTGCAATTGTTAGTAATAAGGAAGTTTTAGGAGAAAAAGCAAAATATTTGACGACAACTGCAAAAAAACCACATCCTTATGAATATTATCATGACGAATTAGGGTATAATTTTAGGATGCCTAATTTAAATGCAGCTTTGGCTTGTGCGCAGTTAGAAAGTTTAGATGCTTTTTTAGCGAATAAAAGAAATTTAGCCAAAGAATACACAAACTTCTTTCAAAAACAAAATATTCAATTTAGAACGGAAATGACCAACACAAAAGCAAATTATTGGTTGATGTGTGTGGAGTTAGAAAACAAAGCCGAAAGAGATATATTTTTAAAAGAAACAAATGCAGTAAAAGTAATGACACGACCAATTTGGCAATTAATGTTTAGACTGCCAATGTATCAAGAATTTCAAAGAGATCATCAAAAAAACGCGTTGTTTTTAGAAGAAAGAATCGTTAATATACCTAGTAGTGTTAGAACAAGTTAATAATGGAAAAAATTAAAATTGGATATTTTGCTGATGGACCTTGGTCACATTTAGCTTTCGAAAAATTAATAGAAGATGATTCTATTGAAATTAAATTTATAGTACCAAGGACAGATACAAATGACAATACCTTAAGGGATTTTTCTGAAAAATACAAAATTGATTACTTACATCCTGTAAAAATTAATACTTTAGAATTTATTAATAAAGCAAAAGGATATAATTGCGATTTATTTGTTTCAATGAGTTTTAATCAGATATTTAGAGAAAAAATTATCAATACACCAAGATTAGGGATTATTAATTGTCATGCAGGAAAATTACCTTTCTATAGAGGGCGAAACATTTTAAATTGGGCATTGATTAATGATGAAAAAGAATTTGGTATAACAGTGCATTATGTAGATGAAGGAATTGATACTGGGGATATTATAAAACAAAAGTCATATGAAATAACAGACAATGATGATTACAAATCTTTATTAGAAATATCATATAAAGAGTGTTCAATAATTTTATATGATGCTATCAAGGATATACAATCTGGTAATTCTAATAGAATCAATCAAAAAATGATACACCCAGTAGGTTTTTATTGCGGTAAAAGAGGTGAAGGTGATGAGCTAATTGATTGGAATCAAAACTCTAGAAAAATTTTTAATTTGATCCGTTCTATCAATAAACCAGGGCCAATGGCAACTACGACTAATAATGGTTTTGAGGTGAAAATAAATAAAGCTGAATTAGTTAAAGATGCGCCGATATATATAGGAACTGTTGGTCAGTTATTAGCAAGAACAGAACGTGGCTTTTTGGTTAAGACCAAGGATACTTTTTTAGAGATTTTTGAAATAGAAACTGAAGTGAAATTAAAAGTTGGTGATAAATTAAAGTAATGAATAAAAAGGTAATAGTTATCGCGGAAGCTGGTGTTAATCATAATGGAGATATACAAAAAGCTAAGAAATTAATTGATATAGCATCTGATGCTGGAGTTGATTATGTGAAATTTCAATCTTTTGTAGCGGATAAGTTGGTAAGTAGAGAAGCAAAAAAAGCGGACTATCAGAACATAAATATTGGAGATGGTGATGATTCTCAATACAGAATGTTGAAAAACTTAGAGCTTTCTAATGAAGATCATTTAGAGCTTTTAGATTACTGTAATTCAAAAAAAATTAATTTTTTTTCTACTGCTTTTGATGTTGACGGCGTACATTATTTAGATTCTTTAAACCTTAGTATTTTCAAAATACCTAGTGGAGAAATTACGAATTATCCATATTTAAAAGTAATTGCAGAAAAGAAAAAACCGATTATCCTATCAACAGGAATGTCTACGTTATGTGAAATTGAGAAAGCTCTTGAAATTCTTTTGCAATATGGTGCTAGTAGAGATGAGATTACAGTATTACATTGTAATACAGAATATCCGACTCCTATGCGGGATGTAAATTTAAAAGCAATGCTAACAATTGGCCAATCTTTTGGTGTAAAAATTGGGTACTCAGATCATACTTTAGGAATCGAAGTTCCAATAGCAGCTGTTGCATTAGGAGCTACTGTTATTGAAAAACATTTTACTTTAGATAGAAATTTGCCAGGGCCAGATCATAGAGCTTCTCTAGAACCTGAAGAATTGAAAGCGATGGTAAGTGCTATAAGAAATATTGAAAAAGCAATAAGTGGAAGTGGAATAAAAGAGCCTAGTGCTAGCGAATCTAAAAATAAGGTTATTGCTCGAAAAAGTATTCATTTAAAAAAAGATTTAAAAGCAGGTTCATATATTACTGAAGACGATATGATTGCATTACGACCTGGCGATGGCATCTCAGCGATTGAATGGAACAATGTAATTGGAATGAAATTAAGGAATCACAAGTATGAATTTGATAAACTAAATTGGAGCGATTTAATATGAAAGTTGGTCTATTAACAAGTTCTCGAGCAGATTATGGTATTTATTTACCTTTACTTGAAAAATTAAAAAGCGATCCTTTTTTTAATTTAGAGATAATTGCTTTTGGAACTCATTTGTCTAAATTCAATGGTTTTACTTTACAAGAGATAAAAAAAAAAAATTATAAAAAGATACATACTATTAGTACATTAATTACGAATGATGATGAACAATCTATTGCAACATCTTATGGATTAACTTCTTTAAAATTTGCTGATTTTTGGGCAAATAATCATTATGATGTAGTGTTTTGTTTAGGAGACCGATTCGAAATGAGCGCAGCAGTGCAAGCGGGAATACCGTTTGGAGTTAAGTTTGCACATATACACGGAGGAGAGACGACTTTAGGTGCTATTGATAATATTTACAGGCATCAAATTACTTTAGCTTCATTTCTTCATTTCACATCATCCGAAGTTTATAAAAATAAAATAACTAATTTAATTGGTGAAAATAAAAATATTTTTTCAGTTGGGTCATTAAGTTTGGATGAAGTACATCATTTTAAACCTATTGAGAAAACTAAATTTTATGTAAAATTCAATATTCCCGATACTGAGTATGCATTAGTAACTTTTCATCCAGAAACAGTTAAAGTGGATAAAAATAACTATTTTGCAAGTGAAATGCAGCAAGCCTTAAAAGAAATTTCAAAGATACTTCACATAGTCATTACGATGCCTAATGCAGATACTTTAGGTTCTGTTTATAGAATGGAATTAGAAGAGTTAAAAAATAAAATACCTAACCGACTAACATTGATTGAGAATTTTGGGAAAAATAATTACTTTTCGGCAATGCATTATGCCAAAATATTAATTGGTAATACTTCAAGTGGTATTATTGAAGCCGCTTCTTTTGACAAATACGTAATTAATGTTGGAGACAGGCAAAAAGGGCGAGCTCAAAGTAAAAACATTATTGATACTGATTTTAAGGCGCTAGAAATTATAAAAAAAACAAAACAGACTTTAAAATTAGGATTATTTTCGGGCGAAAATATATATTATAAATTTGGGGCTGCTGATAATATTATTAAAGTTTTAAAAAATAAAAAATGAGAAATTTTAGGGATCATCTTATTACATCAAAATCAACAATTAAAGATGCTTTAATAAAACTTGATATTTTGGCCAAGGATGCCATTCTATTTGTGGTTGATACAAATGATACTTTAATTGGCTCATTAACTGACGGAGATGTTAGAAGGGGTTTACTTAAAGGAGTTTCAATAGATGATTCTGTAAACAAAATTATTCAAGAAAATCCAAGGTTTATCAGAAAAGGAGATAGAGATATAGAAAAGGTAATTGAATATCGTAATGGAAATTTTAGAGTTTTACCTGTTTTAGATAAAGACGATAAAGTAGTTAATGTTATAAATTTTAGAGAAACAAGATCTTACTTGCCTATTGACGCTGTAATCATGGCAGGAGGGAAAGGTACACGTCTTAGACCGTTAACAGACAATACACCTAAACCTCTTCTGAAAATTGGAGAAAAACCAATTATGGAACATAATTTAGATAGGCTCTGTCTTTATGGTATTGATGATTATTGGTTCTCGGTAAAGTATTTAGGTGAACAAATTGAAGAATATTTTGGGAACGGAATAAATAAGAATATAAATATTGAATATGTGTGGGAAGATATTCCTTTAGGAACTATTGGGGCTGTATCAAAAATTAAAAATTTTGAACATGATTATATCTTATTAACCAACTCCGATATATTAACCAATATAGATTATGAGCATTTTTTTCTTGATTTTTTAAAACAAGAAGCAGATTTTTCTGTAGTTACAATACCTTATAGGGTTAACGTTCCTTATGCTGTATTGGAAACAAGTGATAGAGAAATTACTAGCTTTAAAGAAAAGCCATCCTATACCTATTATTCGAATGGAGGTATTTATTTAATGAAGAAATCTGTCCTAAAATATTTACCAAAAGAAATTTTTTACAATGCTACAGATTTAATGGAAAAACTAATAGAAGAAGGCAAAAAAATAGTTTCATATCCATTATCAAGTTATTGGTTAGATGTTGGTAAGCACGAAGATTTTGAAAAAGCTCAAAAGGATATTAATCAAATTAAATTTTAATGGAAGTATTGTATCTTATTCCTGCAAGAGGGGGTTCGAAAGGTTTACCAAACAAAAATATTAAAAAGTTAGGAGATAAAGCTTTAATAAATCATGCCATAGATTTTGCTCGTAATTTTACTTTGGATGAAAATATTTGTTTAAGCTCTGATTCCGATGAAATAATTGAGTGTGCTTTATCAAATGGATTAAAAGTAAATTTTAAAAGGCCTGAATATTTATCTAATGATACAGCTTCAACATATGAAGTAATTTTACATGCTATAAATTTTTATGAAAGTAAAGGAGTATATTTCGATCTGCTTGTTCTATTGCAACCAACTTCTCCTTTCAGAAGAAAAAAAGATTTAGAAAATATGTTAAGTGATTGGAATGATGATCTTGATATGATGGTTTCTGTAAAAGAATCTCATGATTCTCCTTATTTCAACCTATTTGAAGAGGACTCAAATTTTAATTTAGTTAAAAGTAAAAAATCTAATTTTACAAGAAGGCAAGATTGTCCAAAAGTATACTCTTTTAACGGTTCTTTATATTTATACAATGTACATTCTTTGAAAACTAAAAATTCCAATAATTTTAAACGTATCCAAAAGTATGTAATTGAAAACCCATTTTATTCAATTGATATTGATGATTCTTTTGATTGGTTGATCGCTGAAACAATCATAAAAAACAATTTATTATGAAAGCAATAGTTTTTTTTAGTAGATGTGAGTTAGTCCATTTGTACGGTAAATTATCTAAGCAATTATCTCAAAGCCATAAAGTTATTCACTTAGCTTATTCTAAGTTAGAATTAGATATATTAGAAAAACAATATGATGTAAAGAATGTAATATCCTTTGAAAAAAATATAAAAAATATTTATGAAAATAAAAGTTATTTAGAAATTGACATTCAAGAAATAGACAATATTTTAATAGAACAAAGTGGAGGAAGATTTAATTTAAATGGAGCTTTACAATACGATAGATCTTTTCAATATTTGAATTATCTTACAAATCTTCAATTATCTCAGATATATTATAAATTTTGGAGCGATTTTTTTAAAAATCATGAAGTTGATTATATTATACATGAACCAACTACTTTGTTTTTTAACCATATAGCAGCTGTTATATGTAAATTAAATGACGCAAAATATATTACATTTATACAAGTATATGGTGAGTCTGATTATAATTTTGCAATAGTAGAAGGAGATCATGGAGGGTTTTCGGAGATGAATAATATAAATTATAATAAAAATGAATTTGATTTAAATCGAATAAAAGTATTTTTAAACAAATTTAGACTTGATTCTAAAACATTTTTCAATATTAATAAAAAAAACAAGAAAAATTTATTACAAAAATTTCTTTTTTCTTTCAATAGTACTGTTAAAATATTTTTAAAATATTTTAACAGTAGAATTAAGCTTAAAACTAAAAAATATTCCATTTTAGATCATCTTGAACTTTTTCACTTAAAATCTATAAAATTGGTCCAAGAAGTTTTAAACCATTACTATTATTATTATGGTTTAAATTATGATGAACCATTATCAGCTAAAGATGAACTTTATTATTACTATCCATTGCATTTAGAGCCAGAAGCAGTAGTTTTATATTGGGGTGATGGGCTATATAAAAACCAAGTTAAATTAATTGAAAATATTGCAGCTCAACTTCCACCTAATAATTTCTTATATGTAAAAGACCATCCTCATGCAGGATCTTATAGAGATTATAGAGATTATAAAAGAATACAACTAATACCTAATGTTAAGTTAATTCAGCCAAAGAAAGAAGGAAAAAAAATTATTCTAAATTCGGTAGGTGTAATTACTATTAATGGAACTAGTGGTTTTGAAGCATTATTATTAAATAAGCAGGTTTATACTTTCGGGAACTGTTTTTTTAATAAATGCCAAAGGGTGAATCATATAAAAAATATTAAAGATTTAAGAAGTATATTATATTTAAATAAAGACATAATATATAAAGATGATGATGAATTATATAATTTTATTAATCTTTATTTAAATTATGTGCAATCTGGTTTCACAAGTTATTTTACCAATCGAATTAAGATGATGGGAATTAATGAAATCGATAATACAAAACTAGTAGCAAAAGGTTTGCAAGACTATTTTAATAAATTTTAATGAAAAAAAGTTTTAATAAACTAATCTCAAATTTTAATTATAGCAATTTGTTGAGAAAAAAAGTTTCAATTTACTTTATTTTAACAAATATTTTGGTGGCATTCTTCGGATTTGTAAGATCTTTTGTTTTTATGAAGTTCTTCGATTTAGAAGAACTTGGTTTGATAACTTTGATTCAAACTGGAGCTATGTTTATAGGTTTCTTTCAAATAGGTCTAATTAACGGGGGTTATAGAATAGTAGCTCTTCAAAAGAATCATTTAACAGAAAAGACTAACAATGTAATATTTTCTTATTTTGGAGTATTATTTCTGTTTTTAACACTTGCTTATATTGGAAATCTAGTTTTAAATATATTTTCTAATAACCTGATAGTTTTATATCTTTTTATTTTTGGTTTCAGTTTACTTGTTTTTAACTGGTTAACTAATACTCTTATAGCAGAAAGAAAGCACTCATTATTAAATAAAGTAAATTTTTTCTCTGCAATTATTAGTGTTTTTTGCTTACCAATGGCTTATTATTTGGGCATTTATGGAGGTGTTTTTTGTTTACTAATACAACCTTGTTTTTTTAGTGTTTGCATTTTAATTATCTCAAAAAAACTGAGACCTACAGGTTTTATGTTAAATCTTATGGAAATAAAAAAAATATTAAATTATGGTTTTATACCATTTATTTCTGGTATTTTTTTTTTATTGTACATTCAAATAGAAAGGTGGAGTATAATAGTTCAACTCGGTACTGCAGCATTGGGTAATTTATATCTCTTTTTTATAGTTGTAGCCTTGTGGATTTTAATTCCCAACTCTATTAGTAATTTATTTTTCCCTAAAGCGGTTATTTACTTCGAGCAAAAAAAAAAGGATTTTTTTTTAAAAACAATTAGAAAATATTTTTTAACAATTTTCATATATTCTGTTATTGGAGTTTCATTCATTCTATTCTTTTTACAACATTTGGTAGACTTTTTTTTCCCTTTACATAGTTTTAATGTAATTTACGTTTTTTTGGCATTACCTGGGTTAGTCTTTAGAATAATGTCAGGTCCAATATCTTTATATTTTAATAGTATAGTTAAACTTAAACCAATTTTTTGGAGTGATTTAATAGCGTTAATTTTATATGTTGTTATAATTTTTTTGCTTTTTAACTCAAATATATTTTCTCTTAAATCAGTTATAATTTCGTTTAACATCTATTTTCTAATTAAGTTAATATATTTATTAATTCTATTTAAAATTTACTTAAAAAAACCATTATTTTAATTAAAATTTTTTGCAATGCTATATCAAAGAGGAATAAGATTTTTATATTCAAGAATATCTAGAATTTTTTTTAAACTGTTTTTTAAAAGATATGGTAAAAATTCAAGTATAATATTTCCTCTAAACTTACAAGGCATGAAAAATATAAGTATAGGCAATAATGTATATATAGCTTATAAAACCTATTTATCATCGATGTCTTTAACTGGGAATAAAAAGCCAATACTTGAGATTGGTGATGGTACTTCCATTGGTAATTTTAATCATATTTTTGCTACCGAGAAAGTCGTTATTGGAAGAAAAGTCCTAACTGCGGATAAAGTATATATCTCTGATAATCTTCATTCTTATGAAAATATTTCTATACCTATTATAGATCAAAAAATTAAACAAATTAGTCATGTTGAAATTGGAGATGGCAGCTGGATAGGAGAAAATGTATGTATTATAGGAGTTAAAATCGGAAAAAATTGTGTTATTGGTGCTAATTCTGTTGTAACAAAAAATATTCCTGATTATTGCGTTGCAGCAGGTAGTCCTGCAAAAATTATAAAAAAGTTTAATTCTTCTATTAACAAATGGGAACGCATAGATTGAAAAAGTTCTTTTAAATATTCAGTTTTTGAGTTAAACTATTAACTTTTATTTATATTTGTATTATAATATTCTTTGCAAATATTAATATAAGTCACTATTTCTATCTTAATTAAATTAAGATTTGTGTCATTATATTTGTGAAATTTAAAAAATAAATATTAAAAATGAAAAACATATTAATAACTGGAGGAGCTGGTTTTATTGGTTCTAGTTTAACATTAGTGCTAATTAAAAAAGGTTATAAAGTTACTATATTAGATAATTTATCTAAACAAATACATGGTAATAATCCAGAAATAGATTCTCCGTTATACAAATTAATCAAAGATAAAGTTACCTTTTTTAATGGAACTGTAACTTCTAAGGAGGATTGGAGTAAGTCTTTAGAGAACCAAGATGCTGTTATTCATTTAGCAGCTGAAACAGGGACTGGACAATCTATGTATGAAATAGAGAGGTACTGCGATGTTAATATAAATGGGACTGCAATTCTACTAGATATTTTAGCAAATTCAGATCACAAAATTAAAAAATTAGTGATAGCATCATCAAGAGCGATATATGGGGAAGGAAAATATAAGTGCACAACTCATGGAGAAGTGTATCCTCTTGCTAGAGATGAATCAGAAATGGTAAATAAAAATTTTGAATGTCACTGTCCAAAGTGTTCGAAAGTAGTAAGTATTATGCCTACTTCAGAGGATTCTAAAATACATCCAACTTCGATTTATGGAATTACAAAACAAAACCAAGAACAAATGTTTATGGTAATGGGAGCGGCATTAGGTATACCAGTTGTTGGTTTTAGATACCAAAATGTATATGGACCTGGACAATCTCTTAAAAATCCTTATACTGGTATTTTGTCAATTTTCTCTACATTAATGCTTGATAATAAAAATATTAATATTTTTGAAGATGGTTTAGAAAGCAGAGATTTTGTGTATATAGATGATGTAGTTCAGGCAACAACTTTAGGTTTAGAAAAGGAAGAAGCTAATAATTTAGTCTTTAACGTAGGTTCAGGAGAATCTACTTCAGTGAATTATATTTCTAAAGTTTTATTAGAAAAATATAATAGTAGTAGTAAATGTAGAATTTCAGGAAACTATAGAATCGGAGATATAAGACATAATTATGCAGATATTTCTTTGGCTAAAAATAAACTAGGATATTTACCTAAGTTTAGTTTTGAAAAAGGTATTGAAAACTTTACGAAATGGGTATTACAACAAAATGTTTTATCTTCAAACAGTTATGAAGATTCTATTAAAGAGATGAGACAGAGAAATCTTTTTAAATAAAAAAAAATTGAAATCATTTTTTAAAGAAATAACCCTTTTCAGATTATCTCTTCTTTTTATTATTTTTTTTAGTGGAGGAATACAAATATTTAGTATTCTTATAAGTACGCTTATACCAACAATATTAATTTTTATTCTTTATTCAAAGTATAAAATAGTTGTAATTCACAAGAATATAAAAGCAATATCTTTTGTAGTTATTTTATATTTTAGTTATGCTGTTTTTATTGCTAACGATTTAGAAGATATTAAATTTGTTGTTTTTAGACTAGTCAGATTTATGATGGCAATTTTTCTATTAAATTTTATTTACGTTAAAAGAGTTCAATTTATAGATGAATTATATATAGTTCTTAAGTGGCTTGCTATTCATGGAGTTTTCAACTTTGTTATTGTTTATTTTTTATTTAAATATTTTACATTTATCCCAGAAACAAACACATCTTCCATATTCGTTTTCTTTGGACCTCAAAATATAGAAGGATTATTTAGGAGAAATCAAGGTGTTTTTTGGGAGCCTGGAGTCTTTCAAATTTATCTAAATGTATTTTTATTTATAAATCTATTTTATAGAAATTCTAAAAATAAATTTCCTGTTTGGATTATATTAGCTCTTATTTTAACAACTGTATCTACAACAGGATTTTTTATATCTTTTTTATTAATAACCTATTCATATTTTTTTAGAAGTAAAATTACTGGTAAAAGGATTTTTGTCATGATTTTTACTTTTCCCTTTGTTTTTTTATATTCTAATTATACAATAGAAACTGTAGAAAAAAAAATTAGTGGAAATCAAAATGGTTCTTATTTAGCAAGAAATTTTGATACACTTAATGGTTTTACGCTCGCTTACAATAACCCTTTTGGAATAGGTTTTAGTACTGCTAAATATCAAGAAGTAGCAGAAAAGAATCTTTTTAAGATAGATACAGAAATTACAACAGATAGAGCGAATACAAACTCTATAGCAATGTTATTTTATTCAACAGGTTTTGGATGGGGTATAATATTTTTAATACTTATGTACAGACAAAAAGTTTTTTTGAAAAATAAGTTTTTATTTTTTTTATTAATTTTTTTCTCACTTTTTTCAGAACCATTATTTTTTACCCCTTTTTTTCTATTATTTCCCCTTAGTGGTATTAGTAAGATAAGTGATGGTCTAAAAAATAAAAAAATTAAATTATGAAAAGAAATATATTATTTATTGGTTTAGATTACCATTCTTATACCTCAAAAATGATTTTAGGAATGGAAGAATTAGGTTATGAAGTTACTTATTATTCAATAAAACCAAGGAAACTAAAGCATCGAATTTTACAAACAATTTCAGGAAGTTTATATAATAATTTTTTAAATAAATATCATAAAGAAATTGTTAGTAAAGAAAAAGAAAACAATTATGATTATGTGTTCTTTCTTCAAGTTCATTTTTTTACTCACACAAACTTTAATGTATTAAAACTTAATAACAATAAAGCAAAATTTGTACTATATAATTGGGATTCTTTAACAACACATGATTATTCTAGTTATATAAATGGCTTCGATAAAGTTTATACTTTTGATAAAAAAGATGCTCAAAAATTAAACATTAATTATTTACCATTATTCTGTATTCCAGACTTTCAAAACCTTCAACAATTAAATAAAAATAAAAATTCAATCTATTTTATTGGAAACATTGTAAGTCCAGACAGGTATCTAGCAATACAGAAATTTAAAAATTTTTGTAAAAAGGAGAAATTAAATTTTCATTTTTACTTAAAATGTAGTCCAGTAGTTTTTGTAAGACTTCTAACGAATGGATATTTTCCTTCAGATATTAATTTCTCAAATATTAATCATAATAAATTTATTGAACTTTTAACAAACTCTACTACTGTATTTGATTTTGCAAACCATAAGCAAGTCGGTTTTACAATGAGATTTATGGAAAATTTATGTGCTGGTAAAAAAATAATAACAAGTAACAAAAACGCTTTAAATGCCAAGTTTTATAGCGCAGATAGAATTTTGTATATTGAAAATTTAAATTTTGAAAGTGTTAAGGAGTTTGTTTTAAATGATTTAACCAATGAAGATTTGTTTTTTTCAGAATATTATTTAATTAATTTCTTAAAAAAAATATTAAACTAGATTTAATATCAAAATATCAACAAAAAAAATCTATGAAAAATTGTCTATTAATTTTCCCTTTAACATTTTATTCTTTTTCAGACTATATAAGAAAAAATTTAGAATCTAGAGGATATCAAGTTGATGTAATAAATGATGAATATCCAAATAATATGTTTGGTAAAATTTTAGGAAAACTCCATATTCCACTATCTCCATATATTACAGAAAAAGTAATTTATAAGCAAAAACTTAAAAATAATAATTATGATTTAGTCTTGATTTTTAAAGGAAGAGGTATGTCTAAATCTTTGATTAAGAAGCTTAAAACGGCCTCCATTAAAGTAGTAGGTTATAATTTCGATTCCTTCAAATATCACAGCCATCCACTATCTTGGTTTAAGGAAGTGACAAATTACTATACTTTTGATTATAAAGACGGTAAAAAGCACACTATACCCATTGTAGAATTATTCTCGTCATTACCACAAAACAACAGTAAGAAGATTACAGAATATTCTATTTCTGCTATTGTTCGAAACCATTCAGATAGAATAAACTTTATTGATAAAATATTAAATCAATTAAATGAAAAGAAAGTATTTATTTATATTTTTGAAAAAGATTTTTTTACTTTTATAATTAACTTTTTTAGAAACCCTCTATTATATATAAAGTATAAGAAATTTATTTTTTTTAAGCCATTACCTTATGATAAATATGTAGATGTTTTAAAAAAATCTAATTTTACAATAGACTATGCTCATCCAAAACAATCAGGAGCAACAGTTAGATGTTTTGAAGCTTTAAGCTGTCAAACAAAAATAATAACAAACAATCATAATATAAAAAATAATCTTAAATTTGGGGATAATAATGTAATAGTATACTCTAAAGATGTTTCGGCTGATATTATGATGAAAAAGTATAAAAAAATTATAGATATAATACCTGAAAAATTTAATAGATCAATTGATGATTTCATTAATGATTTAATCAAATAATACTTATAACATCAAAAGGTTTTTAAACTTTAGGAAACAATTTTTTTTAAAAAAAATATATGGAAATTTTAATTTACGGTTTTGGAAGGATGGGAATAACACATTATTCAATTCTAAATGGTATTTTGCCAAATGCTAAATTTACTTTTATCGAACCAAATAAAATGTTAAATTTTATTAGCAAAAAAAATATTGTAGGTAATTTTTTGACAAGTGATGAAAAAATTAAAAAACCATTTGACTTGACATTAATAACAACCCCACCATTTATACATAGTGAATTAGCAAATAGCTGTATAAAAAGAGGAGATAAAATTATCTTTATTGAAAAACCATTTGGGGGTCATTCTAATTCTTCTTTTAATTTAGGTGTAAAAAATATTTTTATTGGATATGTTTTAAGATTCAACCCTATTGTAGATTGGGTGAAAAATAATATCAATCCAAAAGATATTTTAGAATGTAATGCTAAGTATTTAAGTAATACTATTGAAAATAAACCAAAAGGTTGGAGAAATGGACCTTATTCAGGAGTATTAAATGAAATGGGTTCACATGTCCTAGACATGATTAATTATTTATTTGAAATAGAAGATTTCAATATCGAAAAAAGCGAATTAAATTCTATAATTTCTGATGTAGATGACGAAGTAAAAATATCACTTTCATCAAAGGAGAGAAAATTTAATTTTTATTTTAATTGGGTAGATAAAACTTTAAGAAAACCAGTTTTTCAAGTTTCAATAAAACTAAAAAATAATGACTTAATAGTTTTTGATCAGCAAAAAGTTGTCATAAATAGTAAATCAGGAGAAAAAACAATTTCTGTTATTGACTTAGATCAAGAAATACCATTTTATTTAAGAGGAGTAGATTTTACTAAACAAATGCAAGATTTAACAAATGAGAGAAAAGTAATGTGTAGTTTAGAAGAGGCAGTTACAGTAAATAGAATAATGAAAGAAATTATAGAAAGATGAAAGTGTTATTAGGTGATAATCAGTTTTTTGGAATCAATCATTACGATTTGCAAAAAGGAAATCTTACAAAAGAGAAATTTATTAATAAAAATGATATTGAAGGTTTTATAAAACAAACCCAAGTAATGGGTTTAGATGGTTTTATGATTAATTCAAATAAATTAGGTTATGAAATAGTTAGGGACTATAAGTCAGAAAAAAATGAAGAGATTCATTACAGTATACCTTATCCTCATAAATATGCTTCTTTGGTAAATGAAGAAGGAATGTTGAATTTGCTAAAATACTTTTTATCAAATACCTCTATTATAAATCTAACAATTACATTACCTAAGTTTTTGATTACTAGAAATATCAAATATTTAATACCTTTAGTAACAGGTCTTGAAATACCAAGTAGTTTGCCTAAGGGGAGTACTGTTTATATCCAGAATGTTATAACAGATATGCTTATTGGTATTAAAAGATTTGATGTTTTAGAGGCTTTTACCAAAGATATCAGGAAAAGAGGATACAAGCCAGGGTTTATTACTCTTAACCCAATCATGTTAGATGATTTCTTGAAAAAATCTTCGGTTTTAAATAAAGAAGATTTAACGGTTTGTTTTAATATTAACCACGTTGGATTTAATGTTTTTCCAAACAAAAAATTAGTTGAAAATTATATAAAAAGCAATCACAAATATAATTTAATGGGAATGAGTATTTTTTCTAGTGGTGGTGCAAATATTAATGAATCTATTAAATACATAAAAAGTTTGAAATTAGATTATGTTGTTTTCGGATCTTCTAAACTTGAAAATATTGAAACTAATTTTCAAAATTTAAAAAAGTAAAATCATCAAAAAAAAATGAAAGGAATTATTTTAGCAGGAGGTAGTGGGACACGTTTATATCCAATTACAAAGGGCGTTTCAAAACAATTACTACCAGTATATGATAAGCCAATGATATATTATCCTTTGTCTGTCTTAATGTTATCAGGTATTCGAGAAATTCTCATTATATCTACACCTGAAGATTTACCAAATTTTGAAAAATTATTAGGTTCTGGAGAAAGTTTAGGAATTAAACTTTCATATAAAGTTCAACCAAGTCCAGACGGTTTAGCGCAAGCTTTTATTATTGGAGAAGAGTTTATAGGAAAAGATAATGTGTGCCTTGTTTTAGGAGACAATATTTTTTACGGTCATGGTTTAACGGAAATGTTAAAAGCTGCAAGAGAAAATGTTGAGCAAGATAAAAAGTCTACAGTATTTGGTTATTATGTAAACGATCCAGAAAGGTATGGTGTTGCAGAATTTGATGAAGAAGGTACTGTTACTTCTATTGAAGAAAAGCCAAAAAAACCAAAGTCTAATTATGCAGTAGTTGGTTTATACTTTTATACAAATGATGTGGTAGAAATAGCAAAAATAATAAAGCCATCAAACAGAGGAGAATTAGAAATTACAACAATAAATCAAGAATACTTATTAAAGAAAAGTCTTAAAGTACAGTTGATGGGTAGAGGTTTTGCTTGGTTAGACACTGGAACACATGATTCACTAATGGAGGCAGGCCAATTCATTGAAACTATTGAAAAAAGACAAGGTTTAAAAGTAGCTTGTCTAGAAGAAATTGCTTTTTTTATGAAATATATTGATGCTAATCAATTAAAAGAATTAGCACAACCATTGAAGAAGAATGGATATGGACAATATTTACTTAAATTAGCAAAATAATATGAAATATATAAAAACAGAAATTCAAGACGTCTTTATAATAGAGCCATCTGTTTTTGGAGATGAAAGAGGATATTTTTTAGAATCCTTTAATCTTCAACAATTTGAAAAGCATATTTATCCAATAAAATTTATTCAGGATAATGAATCTAAATCCTCAAAAGGAGTTTTAAGAGGGCTTCATTTTCAAAAACCACCATATAACCAAGCTAAATTAGTAAGATGTGTACAAGGAGTGGTTATAGATGTTGCGGTAGATGTAAGAAAAGGTTCTCCAACCTATGGTAAACATGTTGCTGTAGAATTATCAGGAGAAAATAAAAGGCAATTATTTGTACCTAGAGGTTTTGCTCATGGTTTTTCAGTTTTAAGTGAAACTGCTATTTTTGCATACAAAGTAGATAATACATATGCACCAGAGTATGATTATGGTATTCTTTGGAATGATAAAGATTTAAATATTGATTGGGGCCTTTCAGAAGATGAAGTCAAATTATCTGAAAAAGATAAAAATTTAACTTTATTTTCAGACTTAGTATCACCATTTAATTTTTAATTTATGAATATATTAGTAACAGGTTCTAATGGTCAGTTAGGGTCAGAAATTAAAGATTTAGCAAATAATTATCAAGGATTTACATTTATTTTTAAAGATTTGCCAGAGCTAAATATTTGTAACTTTGATCAGTTGCAAAACAGTATAGTAGAAAATAAAATTAATGCTGTTATAAATTGCGCTGCTTATACTTCTGTAGACAAAGCAGAAGAAGACCAAGAAATAGCTCGAAAAGTAAATTCGGAGGGCGTTTCAAATATTGTTAATGCCTTAAAAAAAGTAAATGGAAAATTCATTCATATTTCTACAGACTACGTTTTTAACGGCAATAGCTTTTTGCCTTATCAAGAGACTGATGTAGTGAGCCCTATTGGAGTTTATGGAAATACGAAAAGAGATGGCGAATTAGCAGTAATTGAAAGTGACATTGATGCGATTGTAATTAGAACCTCTTGGTTGTATTCATCTTACGGGAGTAATTTTGTAAAAACAATGTTACGCCTTGGGGAAAGTAAAGACGAGTTAGGTGTTATTTTTGATCAAGTTGGTACGCCAACTTATGCTAGAGATTTAGCTCTAACTTGTCTTGAAATACTATCTAATCCTGTAATAAATACAATTAGTTCTAAAGGTAAATTGTATCATTTTTCTAATGAAGGTGTTGCTTCCTGGTATGATTTTGCAATAGCGATAATGGGCTTAGGGAAAGTAGAGTGCAATGTAAAGCCAATCGAAACAAAGGACTACCCTACTCCAGCAAAAAGACCTCACTTTTCGGTTTTGAATAAATCAAAAATTAAGAACGATTTTGGAATTGAAATTCCCTATTGGAGTGATTCTTTAGCAACATGTATTTCTAAATTGAACAAAAAATAAAATGAAAAAAAACATATTAATTACAGGAGGTGCGGGTTTTATAGGATCTCACTTAGTTAGACTATTCGTGAATAAATATCCAAATTATCAGATTATCAATATGGATAAATTAACATATGCAGGTAATCTTGAAAACTTAAAAGATATAGAAGATAAAGATAATTATACATTTGTAAAATGTGATATTTGCGATTTTGATAAAGTGAAAAAAATTTTTGAAGAATATCAAATCGACAATGTTATTCATTTAGCTGCAGAATCTCATGTAGATAGATCTATAAAGGATCCTTTTTCATTTGCTCAGACTAATGTAATGGGGACTTTAAGTTTATTACAAGCAGCTAAACTTTACTGGAATGACAATTATGAAAATAAACTTTTCTACCATGTTTCTACAGATGAAGTTTATGGTTCTTTGGGAAAAGAAGGGTTCTTTTTGGAGACTACTGCTTACGATCCACACTCCCCTTATTCTGCATCAAAAGCATCATCAGATCACTTCGTAAGATCTTTTCAAGATACCTACCAATTTCCTACGGTTATATCTAATTGTTCTAATAACTATGGCTCTTACCAATTTCCAGAAAAATTAATTCCTTTATTTATTAATAATATTTGTCAGAATAAACCCTTACCTGTTTATGGCAAAGGAGAAAATGTAAGAGATTGGCTTTTTGTTGATGATCATGCACGAGCAATAGATGTAATTTTTCATGAAGGGAAATTAGGAGAAACTTATAATATTGGAGGCTTTAATGAATGGAAGAATATAGATTTGATTAGAGTTATTATAAAGACAGTTGATAAGTATTTAGGTAGAGAAGAAGGTGCTTCAGAAAAACTAATAACCTATGTTACAGATAGAGCAGGACATGATTTAAGGTATGCAATCGATTCAACAAAATTAAAAGAAGAAATAGGCTGGGAGCCTTCGCTTCAATTTGAAGAAGGAATAGATAAAACAGTTAAGTGGTATTTAGATAATGAAGTTTGGTTAGATAATGTAACTTCTGGAGGTTATGTTAAGTATTATGAAGCTATGTATAAATAGACTTCGGTAATTAATTATTAAAATCAAAAATTATAATCTTGAATTTAAATATCATAACAGGTAATAAAGGTTTTGTCGGTTTAAACCTGATTAATTATTTAAACCATTATGGTAAGAGTACAATAGGTGTTTCTAGAACTCCTGTTTTAGATGAGTTGAGTTATAAAGATTTAAATATAGAAAAACTAAATAAATCAAAATCTCTAATCCATTTAGCAGGTAAAGCGCATGATTTAAAAAAGACATCAGAAGATTCAGCCTATTTTGAAGTAAATACAGAATTAACCAAAAAATTATTCGATCAATTTTTAGAAAGCACATGTGAAGTTTTTATCTATATGAGTTCTGTAAAAGCAGCAGCAGATGAGGTTGAAGGGATTTTAACAGAAGAAGTAACTCCAAGCCCTGTAACCGTATACGGGAAGTCTAAATTAGCAGCAGAAAACTATATTTTATCTAAAGACATTCCTAAAAATAAACGAGTTTATATATTAAGACCTTGTATGATTCATGGACCTAATAATAAAGGTAATTTAAATTTATTATATAATTTTGTATCTAAAGGAGTGCCATATCTATTTGGGATATACGAAAACAAAAGGTCTTTTGTATCTGTAGAAAACCTATGTTTTATAATAAACGAGCTATTGGAGAACGCTAACATTGCATCAGGAATTTATCATATTGCAGATGATGAGGCTATTTCTACAAATCAATTAGTTGAAATCATTGGGAAGACAATTTCTAAACCAGCAAAAATTTGGAACACTCCAAAACTTATAGTAAATTTTTTAGCTAAAATTGGTGACATACTTCCAATTCCAATCAATTCCGAAAGATTACAAAAACTCACAGAAAACTATGAGGTTTCTAACAAAAAAATAAAAGAAGTAATACAAAAAAACTTACCTTTATCCGCTGAAAAAGGAATTCAAAAAACAATTGCATCGTTTTAAAATATGGGAAATTTTGTCTTAGTATCAGTACTTTTATCAATTATATCTTATCTATATTTAAAAATAGCTATTAAGTATAAAATTATTGACAAACCTAATGATAGAAGTTCTCATTCTAAAATAACAGTTAGGGGTGGAGGTATTATTTTTACGATTGCTATACTATTATTTTTTCTATTGAATGATTTCAAGTATCCGTATTTTTGTTTAGGCGTTCTTCTAGTCTCTGTCATTAGTTTTTTAGATGATATCTATACATTAAGTTCAAAAATTCGGTTTCCTTTTCAGTTCTTAGCTATTTTTTTAATTTTATTGGAGGTTGGGTTGCCTTTTACTCCAATATACATTTTTATTTTCACTTTAGCTTTTGGAATTGGTGTGGTAAATATGTTTAATTTTATGGATGGAATTAACGGAATTACTGGTTTGTATAGTTTGACAACTTTAGTAGGGTTCTATTTTATCAACGTAAATGAGCAACTCATAGATTCGGACTTACTGATTTATGCAATCATTTCAATTTTGATCTTTGGGTTTTATAATTTTAGAAAGAAAGCACTATTTTTTGCGGGAGATATAGGTAGTATTACTATTGGTATGTTGGTTTTCTTTGTCGGGCTTTATTTTATGTTTATTTTAGAGTCGCCTTTAATCTTATTATTAGTACTTGTATATGGCGCAGATGCAGGGAACACCTTGTTGTATCGGAAAATATTTACAAGAGAAAGCATTTTTGATCCTCACAGGCATCATCTCTATCAGAAATTAGTAAATCAGACAAAAATGTCTCATCTACAAGTTTCTTTAATATACACTTTTATTCAAATCCTCGTGAATGTAATTGTATTGAATTCATATAAATTAGCGATTCAACTCCAAATATTTATCTTTATGGGTTTCGTTTTTGTATTTATGGTGAGTTATCTATTTTTATTTAACATATTAAAAAATGTGAATAATATTAAAAATAATTTATTGTAAATTAGCACAAATAAAATAAGCATGTTAAGAAGTTTTTTTTTAAAAACATTAGATAAATATGCCTCCAGATGGTTGGTTTTAGGGATTGACGTAATTCTGGTATGTTTTTCTTTTTTATTATCGTATATCATTCGCTTTAATATCACCTTTAATTTTAACACGGATCAACTACTACTGCAAGTTCCGGTTATTATTGTTGTGGCTTTAAGTAGTTTTTTAATGGTCGGTTCTTATAAAGGAATTGTGAGGCACACAGGTACCAAAGATGCTTTTAATGTTTTTTTAGGAATTACGATCTATACCTTATTAATTTCTTTTATTGTTATTGTAAATCAAGTGTTAAAACTTAGTACGTTTACCATTCCTATTTCTATTATTATCATTCATTATTTTGTGGCTGTTTTTATCCTTATTATTAGTCGATATGTATTCAAAGCTTTTTATGATGTGATCTCCACCGAATTAAATACGATTCGAAATGTTTTGATTTTTGGCGCTGGTGAAGCTGGTATCATAACTTATGGGGCTTTAAACAGAGATAAAAAATACAATTATGATATTTTAGGTTTTGTAGATGATGACCCTAATAAAATAAATAAAAAAATTGACCGTATAAAAATTTATGATTTTTCTAAAATTGATGAAGATTTTGTCAATAGGTATGATTTGAGTGAAGTTATTATTTCTACTCAAAAGATACGACCTTCTCGTTTGTTAGAAATTACAGACAAATTGTTATCACTAGAAGTAGAGATAAAAATAGTACCTCCCTTAGTTACTTGGATTGATGGTGATTTACAAGCCAATCAAATAAAACAAGTGAATATTGATGATTTACTAAATAGACAACAAATTTTAATAGATAATCCCATAGTAAAAAAAGAAGTGAACAATAAGGTTGTGTTGGTAACAGGTGCAGCAGGTTCAATAGGGAGTGAAATATCGAGACAAATCGGCTCTTATAACGTGAAACATTTGGTTTTAATCGATCAGGCAGAATCTGATTTATATAATTTACAACAAGAATTGCATCAAAAAGGGGTTCTGAATTTTACAGCCATTGTTGCTGATGTAAGGGATAGAAAACGGATGCGTACTATTTTTGAGAAATACAAACCTCATAAAGTGTTTCATGCAGCAGCTTATAAACACGTTCCTTTAATGGAGGATAGTCCTTATGAAGCGATCAAAGTAAATATTTTAGGGACTAAAAAAATTGCGGACCTGGCTGTTGAATATAAAGTAGAACGATTTGTGATGGTGTCTACAGACAAAGCTGTCAATCCAACCAATGTCATGGGCGCGACCAAAAGAGTGGCAGAAATGTATATTAGTTGTTTGAGCAAAAAACAGAAAAAAACAAAATTTACAACCACACGTTTTGGGAATGTTTTGGGATCTAATGGATCTGTAATTCCGTTGTTTAAAAAACAAATAAAAAAAGGGGGGCCTTTAACAGTAACCCATAAAGATATTACTCGGTATTTTATGACCATACCCGAAGCTTGTAGATTGGTGTTAGAGGCAGGAACGATGGGGAAAGGTGGCGAAATTTACATCTTTGACATGGGGAAATCTGTGAAGATATATGATTTAGCAAAAAGGATGATTTCCTTATCGGGTTTAAAGTATCCTGAAGACATTGATATTGAAATTACTGGTTTACGTCCTGGAGAAAAATTATATGAAGAGCTTTTGGCGGATGGGGAAAACACCGTAAGCACCTACCATGAAAAAATAATGATTGCCAAAACTCAAAAAATAGATGAAGCATTAATATTAGAAGTAATCCATCAACTATTAACGACAAAAAACAAACTAACGAATATTGAAATTGTTGGCTTATTAAAAAGGATGGTGCCAGAATTTATTTCAAACAATTCAATTTTTGAAAAATTAGATCATAATGAAAGTCTACTCAATTAAAAACGTTATTTTCGCAAAAAAAAATATAGTATGAATAAAAGAATTAAAACGGTACTGTTTGTTTTTGGAATTTTAATGTTTGTCTCTTGTGTGTCAAAAAAAGACATTATTTATTTTCAAAATGATAAAATAAACCAGTCTAAAGTTTCCAATAGTTATAAAACTATTATTAAGCCTGATGATTTATTAAACATCACCATTACAGCATTGGATATAGAGGCGGTACGTCCTTTCAACTTAGCGGCAGTTACCTATGCAACGTCTTCGAATTCTGCTATTGGGGTGGCTCAACAACAATCTTACTTGGTAGATACCAATGGCGAAATAGATTTTCCTGTCTTAGGGAAATTAAAAATAGGAGGGTTGACTAGAGATGAAACCATTAATTTATTGAAAAGTAAATTATCACCTGATTATATCAAGGAACCCAATGTAAATATAAGAATCGCAAATTATAAGATTTCGATTATGGGTGATGTACAAAGACCTGGAAGTTACAATATCCCTAATGAACGAATTACTATTTTAGATGCTTTAGCATTGGCGGGAGATTTGAATATTTCAGGACAACGAAATAATATCCTCATTATTCGTGAAGAAGGTAATAAAAAAGTACAGTATGAAGTTGATTTGCGCTCGAACAATGTATTAACATCCCCCGTATATTATTTACAGCAAAATGATGTGGTGTATGTGGAACCCAACTTTGCAAAAATTCAATCGGCATCTGCCAATTCTAACACAAGTTTAGTGATTTCTATTTCTTCTGTTTTGATTGCTATAATAACCATATTAACGAGATAGATGATGTTAGAAAATAAATCTAATTTAGAACATAATGTAGATGGTGAATCAATAAATATTCGTGAAGAAGCTGAAAAATACCTGATGTATTGGAAGTGGTTTGTGATTGTTGCTACAATTTCAGTATCAGTTGCTTATATATATTTACGCTATACAACTCCACAATATAGTGCTTCTGGGTCTATCATGATTAAAGACAATAATAAGTCTGGTATTTCCTCTGAATTGGCCGCTTTTGAAGATTTAGGAATTATTGGTGGAGGCTCTTCTAATAACCCTGACAATGAAATAGAAATATTAAAATCTAGAAAAATCATCGGAAATGTGGTGGATTCCTTAGACTTGACTATTTCTTATTACACTCAGGGCAGGATTAAAACTAGTGAAGTGTATCAAGAATTACCCATTCAGCTTACATTTATTGAAAAAAGTCTTTTTGGGACTCAAAAAGATACTACGTTTACACTAGATAGATTAAATGATACTCGCTTTCAATTAAAATCGATGGATGATGAATTGATTTTGAAGGCAGAGTTTAATCAAATTATAAATAGTGAGTTAGGGCTCTTTCAAATACAATCATTAAGTTCATATGATCCGGAATCTACAAGTAATGAAGTAATCATCAGTTTGAGAGATCGAGATAAAGTGATTGATGCTTATAGAAATCGAATTGGAATTAGTTCCGTGGATAAAAACTCGAGTGTTTTAAGACTTACTTTACAAGATCCCATCACAACCAAAGCTGAAGACGTATTAAATGAATTGGTGAAACAATACAATTTAGACGCGATTAATGATAAAAATATTGTTTCTGAGAAAACAAAAGATTTTATAGAAGATCGTTTATTGAGTGTTGGCTTAGATTTAAGTGAGATTCAAGATAATGTAAAGAATTATAAAACAAAATTTGGGATCACAGGATTGTCAGCAGAAGGAGAATTAGCTTTAGAGGCGGTTTCAAACAATAATAAAAAAATAGTGGAAATACAAAGCCAATTAAGTTTGGCAGATTGGATACAAAAAAAATTAACCAAAGAATCTGAGCAAAATGATGTATTACCTACAAATTTGGGATTTACAGACGTAACTATTACTTCTTCAATACAGGCTTATAATGAATTGGTATTAGATAAAAATAAATTATTGGTAACGGCTGGAAGCAGAAACCCACAATTAATTGAGGTTCAAAAAAGAATTACCACCTTAAATAAAAACTTACTGTCTAGTTTAGCAAATTTAAGAAAATCTTTAGAAATACAATTAAACCAATTAAATATTGAAGCCCGAAAAGTAAGTAACAAAATTTCAGACATTCCTTTTATTGAAAGAGGCATGATTGATATTGAAAGACAACGAGAAATTTACTCAGAACTATATTCATATTTATTAAAAAAGAAGGAAGAAACCGCCATTTCTCTAGCGGTAACTGTGCCGAATGCTAAAATTATAGATTATGCTTATAGCAATGGTATACCTGTTTCTCCTAAAAAGAATATTGTGTATTTAGCAGCATTGATGATTGGTTTAATTATCCCATTCTTAATCATTTATGTTAAAAATTTATTAGATACAAAAATACATTCTAGAAAAGACATTGAAGAATTAACCACCATCCCTTTTTTAGGAGACGTGCCGCATTCTGAAACCGATGAAAAAATTGTGATTGGAAAAGATTCGAGAACTAGTACTGCAGAAGCTTTTCGATTAATCAGAACCAATTTAGATTTTATGTTGCCTAACCATGATAGCGGATTAGGGAAAACAATTTTTGTAACCTCTACGACCAGTGGAGAAGGAAAATCTTTTATTTCTATTAATTTAGCGGCTGCCTTGTCGTTGTCGAATAAGAAAGTGTTATTGATGGGGGTTGATTTAAGAGCTCCGAAAGTAACTGAATATTTAGGGATTCCAGAACGTAAAGGAATTACCAATTATATTACCAACGAATCTTTAACTGCTGAGGATATAAAGTTTTCAATCCCTGAAATAAAAGGGTTGGATATTATTTCTTCAGGAGTAATTCCTCCAAATCCTGCTGAATTATTATTAGGCGACAGAATCAAGCAGTTGTTTGAGCAAGTAAAAAAAGAATATGATTTCATCATTGTAGATACAGCTCCTGTAAACTTAGTAACGGATACATTTTTAGTTTCTAAGTATGCAGATATGACTATTTATGTGTCTAGAGCGAATTACCTAGATAAAAGAATGTTGAATGTAGCTCAAAATTTATATAATGAGAAGAAATTACAAAATATGGCTATTGTACTAAATGATACTGATATGACGAGAGGTTATGGCTATGGTTATGGTTATGGTTATGGCTACACAGATGTGGTTAAGAAACCTTGGTATAAAAAGATATTTTAAGGATGCTTACTTTTGAAACATAGCGTAGTCTATGGTTCAAAATTAATAGTTGAATTGATCCCGCTGAAAAGCGGGATTTTTGTTGTTTGTAATATTTTGAGGAGGTGAGATTTAGCAACCCGAGCTTTATTTTTCTTCGTCATTGCGAGGAGGAACGACGTGGCAATCTGTAAGTTTAATTTTCGAGTTTCAATTCACAGATTACTTCGTCCTACCGTCTTTATAAAGACGTATAGCTATTTTTATTTCTCTTTACTTTTTTCCATTGATGAATACTGAATCAAGTTCAGCACAGGCTTCGACCAAAAAAATCTAGACTTATTTTAATTTACTTGAATTCAACATTGTCTTCCACTCACGCACCCAGACTTATTATTGAGTTCCCCAATCAAGTTGAGGACAAGCTTTGGGCGCTTACCATTCCATACAATTTGAATTACTACGAAAATTAAAAGTATGTCGGTTTAGAATATAAAGCAAATTGTAATTTAGTTATTCGTGATCCCAAGAAATAATGAGCGATAGTATGGAATTGCGGTGCGTAGCACTACGCATGGAATACGGCTAGTGAATGGTGCGCAGCAATTTCATAGGGATGATCTTGATTTTTTGCTTCTTTTGCATCAAGGCAAAAGATGAACAATCTTTTTTTTTAAAATTTTGGTACTTTTCGCAAGTTCAAAATGTATTCAAAAATCAAGATTCACTTTCATTTTTCTCTATTTTTCTTTTCCATTGATAAAAAGAAATTGACTTTAGGAAATTCACGAACTCCAAAAATAGATACGCGTGAGCTAAACAAAAATCTAGAGTTATTTTAATTTACTTGAATTCTAAAAGATATTACACTATCGCACCCAGACTTTTTATTGAGTTCCCCAATCAAGTTGAGGACAAGCTTTGGGCGCTTACCATTCCATACAATTTGAATTCTTACGAAAATAAAAAGTATGTCGGGTTTAGATGCTGATTTTTAAAGTAAATCTAGATGTCAGTTCGAGTGATTCCGATTTTTCATCGGAATTGTATCGAGAACCTTTGGAGCAAAAAGTAATCTTTTGAATTAGAACTAATAACGATAAGATCACTTCGTAAAAACTCGCAATGTGGAGTATTAAAGCTGCTTTTTTATGAAGACCAAAGGAATCCAGGCGTCATTGTGAAAGATGTATGCTGAACTTGGTTCAGTAGCTATGATTGAAGTAATCTTTTGGTTTAGAAAACCAAGTAATTTTTTTATATCAATTTATTGAAAGTACATTTTCTTTTATACTAAAACTTTTTGCTTTGAACTTACATTAGGAGTAAATTAATGAAAAGGTGGAACTAATTTTCTCTTTACTTTTTTCCATTGATGAAAAAAGTAACA
>TARA_R110002072_G_scaffold233376_6_pt1 | contig 34168 bp, 29 predicted proteins | sample TARA_R110002072 | Tara Oceans TARA_R110002072 (sample SAMEA4397118) | marine metagenome | biome: Polar Biome; feature: [SRF] surface water layer (ENVO:00010504); material: water (ENVO:00002006), including particulate matter (ENVO:01000060) such as... | depth 5 m
TTCCTGCTTGAGTTCGCTCAGGTTGAGATGGAAAAGCCCTAACAGGCGGCTTCATCAGATTAAGCAAGAGTTGTACGGACGAAAGTCCACCGACATGCAGCGGTAGTTCAGTCGGTTAGAATACCGGCCTGTCACGCCGGGGGTCGCGGGTTCGAGTCCCGTCCGCTGCGCCATATTAGAAAGCCCGCTGATAGCGATATCAGCGGGTTTTTTATTGCCATGCCATCCATGGCGGCAACCCTTCGGGCCGTCGCTGCGCGACGTTAAAAATGGCTCCCGGCCATTTTTTATTGCCTGTAATTTCCTGCGATTGGCCTGAATCTGGTTGCGCGACAAACTGTCATCTTGCGTTCATCTACCTGCCCTAGCCTGATTGGCATGCTCTTTGTTTATGCAATGAGCAGTCGCTGACATATCGAGTGGGAGGAATAGGCAATGGACGATTATCAAGAAGAGCTGCTGGAAGCGCGCGCCACCGAGCAGGATGTGCCGGAGCGTGACGAAGACGCCACCGAGCTCTGATCTGTTTTAGCGCTGCTAGAGCGCCCGGCGCTGTTCGCGGCGATATTCGCCTGGGGTTTGCTGGTTCCAGCGTTTGAACGCGCGCTGGAAGGCTTCGGCGGAGGCAAAGCCGAGCAGGTAGGCGATTTCGCCAAAGGCCAGCTCGGTGTCGCGAATATAGGCCATGGCCAGGTCGCGGCGGGTGTCGTTAAGGATGCTGCGAAACTGCGTGCCTTCCTCGGCCAGCTTGCGCCGCAGGGTCCAGGTCGGTAGCTGCAAGCGTGCTGCCACTTCTGCCAGATCAGGTTCGCGGCCGTGCAGCAATGGGCCGAGCAGTTGAGTAATGCGCTCGCGCAGGTTGCGGGTGCGGGTCAACTGCGTCAGTTCCCGCTCACAGATTTCCAGCAGGTGCCGCCAGGTGCTCGGGCAGTGTTCGGGGTTGCGCAGGTTCAGGCTCTGCTGGCCCAGGCGCAGTTGGTTATGCTCACTGGCAAATTCCACCGGACAGTTAAACAGTTCGCCGTACTGCGCTGCATAGATGGGCGCGGGAAATTCTATCTGCACTTTCTCCACGGGCAGCGCTTGTTGCGCCAGCTTGCTGAGTTGTTGCGTCCAGCTTGCCAGTACCGAGTCGACGACAAAGCGGTTATAGGCGTTGTACGGGCTGATCGAATAGAAGCGCAGCCAGGCGCCCCGATTGTCCTCGTGCAGGCTCGACTGGCCGCGGTAGTTGCTGGCATACAACGGCTCGAAGCGAGTCAGCGCGCGCGCCGCTTCACGCACCGTCGGTGCCTGCATGGCTGTCACACCGGCTAAGCCGAGTTGGCTCAGACGGCTGGTTTGCCCCATCAGCAGGCCAAGGCCGGGTTCGCCGCATTGTTGGATGGCGCTATGACCCAGGCGCATGTAGCGCGGTATCGACAGTCGCGCGCGCGGCTCGGCCAGGCGCGCGGCATCCAGGCCGTAGCTATCGAGCAACGGTTGTGGGTCCTGGGCGCAGCGGCGCATGGCGTCCGCCAGGCTGTCGACAAAGCCCACCGACAGATCGCCGAGTTTCACCCGTGTGCTTTTCAGCATTGCAGCGTTATTCCGTCTGCGCCCATTCAGTGCTGGGCATTTAGATAAGGCGCCAGGGTAGGCAGGTGCTTGGGCTTTGCCAAGAGCTGCTGCTCTTTTTGATCATTAGGTTGTAACTTTAGGTCATTGAGCTGTTCGGCGCGGCTGATTATCGTCTAGACCATATTCGACCGCGACCCGCTAAGAGGTTGCGGCATCCGTGAAAGCCAACACCCGATGTGGAGATTTCCATGACTGCTCAGTACCCCCACCTGCTGGCCCCGCTTGATCTGGGCTTCACCACTCTGAAGAACCGCACCCTGATGGGCTCGATGCACACCGGGTTGGAAGAAAAGCCCAATGGTTTCGAGCGCATGGCGGCCTACTTCGCCGAGCGTGCCCGTGGTGGCGTTGGCCTGATGGTGACGGGCGGTATCGGCCCGAACGATGAGGGCGGCGTGTATTCCGGCGCAGCCAAGCTGACCACTCCGGAAGAGGCGGAAAAGCACAAGATCGTTACCCGTGCGGTGCACGCGGCGGACGGCAAGATCTGCATGCAGATACTCCACGCCGGCCGCTATGCCTACAGCCCGAAATCGGTAGCGCCAAGCGCGATCCAGGCGCCGATAAACCCGTTCAAGCCCAAAGAGCTGGACGAGGAAGGCATCGAGAAGCAGATCCAGGACTTTATCAACTGCTCCGTGCTGGCCCAGCAGGCCGAGTACGACGGCGTCGAGATCATGGGTTCGGAAGGTTATTTCATTAACCAGTTCCTCGCCGCCCACACCAACCATCGCACCGATCGCTGGGGCGGCAGCTACGAGAACCGTATGCGCCTGCCGGTGGAAATCGTCCGCCGTGTGCGTGAGGCCGTTGGCCCGAACTTCATCATCATCTACCGCCTGTCGATGCTCGATCTGGTCGAAGGTGGCAGCACCTGGGACGAGATCGTCCTGCTGGCCAAGGCCATCGAGAAGGCCGGCGCTACCATCATCAACACCGGTATCGGCTGGCACGAAGCACGTATCCCGACCATCGCCACTAAGGTGCCGCGTGCGGCGTTCACCAAGGTCACCGCCAAGCTCAAGGGCGAGGTCAGCATTCCGTTGATCACCACCAACCGCATCAACACCCCGGAAGTGGCCGAGCAAGTGTTGGCCGAAGGCGACGCCGATATGGTGTCCATGGCCCGTCCGTTCCTCGCCGACCCGGATTTCGTCAACAAGGCCGCAGAAGGCCGCAGCGATGAAATCAACACCTGCATCGGCTGCAACCAGGCCTGCCTGGATCACACCTTCGGCGGCAAGCTGACCAGCTGCCTGGTCAACCCGCGCGCCTGCCACGAGACCGAGCTGAACTACATTCCCACCGCTGCGGTGAAGAAGATTGCCGTAGTCGGGGCCGGTCCTGCTGGCCTGTCCGCTGCCACCGTGGCCGCCGAGCGTGGCCATAGCGTGACCCTGTTCGATTCGGCCAGCGAAATCGGCGGCCAGTTCAACGTGGCCAAGCGCGTGCCGGGCAAGGAAGAGTTCTTTGAGACCCTGCGCTACTTCAAGCGCAAGCTGGAAACCACTGGCGTTGATCTGCGCCTGAACACCCGTGTTTCGGCCGACGAGCTGGCCAAGGGCGGCTTCGATGAAATCATCCTGGCCACCGGTATCGCGCCGCGCACTCCGGCCATCCCGGGTATTGAACACGGCAAGGTAATCAGCTACCTGGACGCCATCCTGCAGCGCAAGCCGGTCGGCCAGAAGGTTGCGGTGATTGGCGCCGGCGGTATCGGCTTCGATGTGTCCGAATTCATCACCCATCAGGGCGAGGCCACCAGCCTCAACCGCGAGGAGTTCTGGAAGGAGTGGGGCATCGACGGCGCGCTGGAAGCCCGTGGCGGCGTGGCGGGTATTCAGGCCCATCCGCACCCGGCTGCGCGTGAAGTGTTCCTGCTGCAGCGCAAGAAATCCAAAGTCGGCGACGGCTTGGGCAAGACCACTGGCTGGATTCACCGTACCGGCCTGAAGAACAAGAATGTGCAGATGCTCAACTCGGTCGAGTACCTCAAGGTCGACGACGCCGGCCTGCATATCAGCATCGCCGGTGGTGAGCCGCAGGTATTGCCAGTGGATACGGTGATTGTCTGTGCTGGGCAAGACCCGCTGCGCGAGTTGCAAGAAGGTCTGGAAAGCGCCGGGCAGAACGTGCACCTGATTGGCGGTGCTGATGTGGCCAGTGAGCTGGATGCCAAGCGTGCGATCAACCAGGGCTCGCGCCTCGCCGCCGAACTCTAACGCAACCGACGCCCCGCCTAGTGCGGGGCGTTTTGCATTTGGCTCACAACAATAAGGAGAAGCTCATGTCCAGCAACGCTCAACTTCAACCGGCAGCGGCCGCAACGCTCGCGCAGTGGCATGCCCTGATGCAGAACAACGACTTGCGCAGCCTGCCGGAATTACTACACCCGCAGGCGGTGTTCCGTTCACCCATGGCGCACAAGCCCTATGCCGGTGCTCCGGTGGTGTCGCTGATTCTCAATACCGTGAGTAAGGTGTTCGTCGACTTTGCCTACCACCGCGAGCTGGCCAGCGCCGATGGTCTCAACGTGGTGTTGGAGTTCAGTGCCAAGGTGGGCGAGCGCGAGCTCAAGGGCATCGACATGATTCGCTTCGATGAAACCGGCAAGATCGTCGATTTTGAAGTGATGGTTCGCCCCATGAGTGGTCTGCAGGCCTTGGGCGAGGAAATGGGTCGACGCCTGGCTCCATTCCTGGCTGCCGCCAAAGCCTGAGTCGTTGCACCAAATCCATCACAGTTTCGCCCTGTAAGCCGGTTTTTAGCGGCTGGCTGGCAGGGTGACTGCCAACACAGTCACATTGCTGGGCTTGGTTTTTCCCCTAGACTTGCCTGAACAAGGGTATAGCGCCTGCAACATAGGTATTGCTTAGCCCGTCAGATTGTTGGCAGTCTTGTCATATGCGCCATTTTTTGCGCACCATGATCAAGATGAGTCACCGCTGAGCGGAGCCCCGTTTCGGCCTAGAGGAAAAGCGATGAGCATGCAGAACAAGCCACAGATGGTTGAGGCCGTACTGTTCTTCAGTGAGCGCGGTGGCATCTGCAAGCAAATGTTTTTCCCTGAGTTCGAAGCGTTGCTCGATGGCGTAGTGAATATGCCGGAGTTCGCCGACGAGCAGATGCGGGTTGCCTATGTGCTGATCAATCCGCGCTTGCTGATCAAGGCGCTGGTGTTTTTCTACCTCGATTTCGACGAAAAGGGTGCGCCGGATTCCGGTTGGAATATCCCCTTGCAGGCTTTGGCCGAGCGGGCAGGGCGCGGCCCTGATCTGGGTGCCGGACCGATTCGCCTGGCGTGCCGCAGCCAGTGTCCGGTGTCCTGGCACCAGATGCACCTGTGGGACCCCAGCCTGACCCCAGGCAATAACGACCTTGCACTGCTGCGCGATGTGGTCAAACGCAACAGCTTGGGGCTTCTCGCCGAAGATGAAAGCACTCAGGCGGTGGCCCCTGAGCGCTTGCAAATGGCTTCGGAGGATAAGTGGTACGCACCTGATCCCGCTCAGGAAGAAGCTGCCAAGGCCACCGAGAAGCTTGATCAGGAACAACGTCTGAAAGCTGCACAACTGATCAAGCAGCAACGTCTGCGCATCAGCAGCCTGGCCCAGCAGCATGAGGAAGAGCTGGCCAAGTTCAAGTTGGCCAGCGACGAGCAGAGTAAGAACTTGCAGGCGCAAATCCACGGTCTGCATCAGGCCTTGCGTCAGCAAGAAGAGCACAATGCTGCGTTGAAGGCGCAGCTGGCTGCCCAGGCGGCCAGTTTCCAGACCTCCCGTGAGGAGATGACCGAGCAACTGCGGGCGCTGGAGCGTGATGGTCGCAGTGAGAGCGACAGCTTGCGCGCGCAGTTCGAAGGCGAGATGCAGGCCAAGATTGCTTCTGCAGTGGCTGAATACAAAGAGCAGATTGCCATTCGCGATGTTGAGCTGGCTTATCGCGGCGAGCAGGACACGCAAGCGTTGCAGGAGATCAATCGCCTCAAACGCGCATACGCCGATCTGGCCAGTCAGGGCGGTGATCAGATTCTCGAGCGCCTGGCCAAGCTCGGTGTGGTCTTTGTGGTCTATCACCCAGGCGCGGGTCACCTGACCATCCCGCTGCAGGACATCGCTGCCTACCAGGACAACCCGCTGGCCTATGCGGCAGCCAAGTGTTTTGTCAGTGAAGAGCAATACCGTCACTGGTTGGCGCATTATCAGAAGCCGAGTTGTGAGGCTTCTTTGCCCAGTGGCGAGCGTTGCGCCATCCCCATCGACCGTATCGATACGCCGAGCCGTTTTGTTTTGGGTGAATCCAATTGCTGTGCGCGGCACAAAGCCAGTAGCCGTTTGCGCACTGTCAGTTAACCTTGTCTGTTGTCCTGCCTGAGTGGGCGCCCCATGCCCCGTTGCGGCACTTTCCGTTGGATTGGTCGGTGGCTGCTGGAGTTGAGCTGGCGGTGCTGCGCCTTGACCTGCTCGACCCACTCATCAGCGGTAATAAATGGTTCAAGCTCACCCATCATCTGCGCGCTGCAGAGGTCGCTGGCGCCTCGGGCGTGATCAGCCTGGGCGGCGCGCACTCCAATCATCTGCATGCACTTGCTGCCGCCGGTCAGCGTTTCAACTTTCAAACGGTCGGGCTTTTGCGCGGTCACCCGCAGCAGACGCCAACGGTGACCGATCTGCAGGCCTTCGGCATGCAGCTGCATTGGCTGGGCTATGCGGGTTATCGCGCTCGGCATGCGGCTGATTTCTGGTTGCCATGGCAAGCGCTTTATCCGGGTTTCTATCCAGTGCCGGAGGGCGGTGGTGGTCTGCCGGGTGCGCTGGGGTGTATGGGCTTGGTGCAGCACGTTCGCCAGCAGCTTCCAGCTCTGGGGTGGGCTGATTACGATGCCTGGTGGTTGGCAGCAGGCACGGGCACCACGCTGGCCGGTTTGCTGCTCGGTGAAGCGGCTGCGCATCCGGTGCATGCGGCGCTCGCTGTACCGGCGGATCATGGCGTCGAGCAGCAGGTGCAAACGATTATTCAGGCGGCCGGTATGCCGGTGGGGTCTTATCAGCTGCATGAGGCCAGCCGTGGTGGATTTGCCAAGGTGGATGCTGAATTGCTCCATTTTATGCAGGCGGCAGAAACGCAGAGTGGTGTGCCGCTGGAGCCGCTGTATACCGCCAAGGCATTAATGGCGTTGCGCCAGCAGGTCGAGGCCGGTTACTTTGCTCGCGGCAGTCGTTTGGTGTTTGTGCACACGGGCGGCTTGCAGGGCCGTGCCGCGGCCTTGCAGCAGGCGGCGAAAGCATGATCGGCCGATTAACCCAGCTACACTGAACTTCACCAGCGGAGCCTGGATACTCCATGAGCGAACCTCTTAACCCCGAACAGTTGCGCAGCCTGACGCCACTCAATGTGCTGTCTGAACAGCAATGGCGCGAATTGCGTGCGCAGTTGGTGCCGCAACCGTTGTTGGCGGGTCAGTTGTTGTTTCGTCCGGGGGATCAGGCGCGGCTGACCTATTACCTGCTGGCGGGTGAGCTATTGCTGCAATCGGTCGATGGCCAGGCGCAGCGCTTGCAGGCTGGCAGTGAGGCCAGTTGTCACCCGTTGTCGCCGAGCCTGCCGCGCTTGCACGAAGCGCGGGCGCTGACTGATGTCAGTGTGCTGGCGTTGGACACCGCGACCCTCAATCGGCTGCTGACCTGGCGCCTGGCTTATCAGGATCTGCTACTCGAACTGGGGCAGGATCATGCCGAAGTCGAATGGTTGGAACGCCTGCTAGAAAACCCACTGTTTGCCAAGGTGCCGCCGTCTAACGTACGCGCTATGTTGGCACGCCTGCAGCGTGTCGAGCTGGCCGCAGGCAGTACAGTGCTGCAGGAGGGTGATATCGGTGACAGCTGCTATTTCCTGAAAAATGGTCGGGCTGAGGTGATCCGCGGTGCGGGCAGCGCTCAGCAGGTGTTGGCCGAGCTGGAGATCGGCGCCTGCTTTGGTGAGGAGGCCTTGCTGGCCGACAGCCCGCGCAATGCCACGGTGACCATGCTGGAAGATGGTGTGGTACTGCGTCTGGATCGTCAGGATTTCTTTGCGTTGCTGAAGGCTCCGGTGGTCGATGAGGTGTCGCTCGGCGAAGCATCACGTTTGCTGGCGGCGGGTGCGCAGTGGTTGGATGTGCGTCTGCAGGAAGAATACGAGCGTGCCCATGCGCTGCAGTCGCTGAATATGCCGTTGCAATTGCTGCGTCTGAAAGCGCGCTTACTGGATAAGACGCGTACTTATCTGTGTTACTGCGACAGCGGCAAGCGCAGCAGCAGTGCAGTGTTTCTACTTTCGCAGCTTGGCTACCGCGCCTATGCACTGCGTGATGGGGTGGATGCCTTGCCGGCGGTCCAGCGTGATGCGCTGCTCTGTGAGAGTGGTTCGGGCTATCTCGCGCGCTCGGGCGGTCGAACCGAGCGCAGCCTCTGAGCTAGTCGCCCGGTTGCGCGGGCCAGTGGTCATTGACCAAAAATACTCGCTCGGCTTCCAGCCAATCATTCTGTGGGCCTTCAATCAGGCATACGAGCAGCTGTGCGTTAGCATCGCTCGGTAGCGCCGCAAGCCATTGATTGAAATGCTCCCGCGACCATAAACACGCTTCTTCAATACACGCAGGCGCTAGCCAGGCGTGACGGTCCAATGGCTGCCATTGACCAGGTGTGTGCATGGCAAAATCGCTCCAGTCAGCACGATGCAGCCAACGCCCACGCAGGTGTTCAGGGTTGCCCTCTGCCGGCGCGGCATAGGATGGCTGCTGCCAGGGATAGAACAGATAACCGCCCAGCCACAGCGCCGCCTGCGGCCGTTGAATATTCAGCTCGGATAAGCGCTGTTGGGCTTCGGCGCGGGTCGACAACGGCAACTGGTGCTGGCCTAGATGCGTCAGCTTGAGATCCAGGCGGTCGTGGCTGCCGGGGCCTAGCCAGTGCGCCAGATCCGTGCCATTGCACGACGGTTGGCCCAGGTACAGTTTGATGGCCAACTCCAGGTGATGCACGCCTTCCTCGTCACGCAGCAGCATGTCCAGCTCACCCAGGGTATGACCGTGTTGGCGGATGGGCAGGTTGGCGGCCAGTACCTCGACACCCGGCGCGGCATGCAGGGCAAACTGCCAGAGCCGTTCGTAATACAGCCCCAGACGGCGTATTGATCGTTGGCTTAGCCACTGCTGCAAATCATGGCTGTCGGCATCCAGGCTCAGGAGCCAGTCCGCCAAAGCGTCGGGTTGCTGGCTCCAGCGACTGGCCTGGAGAGGATGACGCTGTGGCCAGGGTGTTTGCGCCAGCAGCGGTGGTGAAAGCAGCGCCCAGGCCAGGTCGCGTACAGCAGGCTGGCGCAGCTGCGAAGGCAGGTTGGTGAGCAGAGGAAAGGGCGTCATGTTGCGAGCATAGCGCTTCAAGGCTAATTGGCGTCGACTGCGCATCGGTGCGGCGGGTTTAAAAACCATTCACGCGTTCTCAACGGGTTGTTAATCGATGCCATAGGCAGTCAGCGGTTTGCCGCTGCCATGGGCTTTCGCCCATAATCCGACCCATTAGATCCAGAGCCTGGCGGGAGCACCATGGAGCAGTTTCGTAATATCGGCATCATCGGTCGACTGGGCAGCACCCAGGTTCTCGACACCATTCGCCGGCTGAAGAAATTTCTGCTCGCTCGTCACCTGCATGTGATCCTCGAAGACACCATTGCCGAAGTGCTGCCGGGCCATGGCTTGCAGACCTCGTCACGCAAAATTCTCGGCGAAGTGTGCGACCTGGTCATCGTGGTTGGCGGCGACGGCAGCATGCTCGGCGCCGCCCGCGCCCTGGCGCGGCATAAGGTGCCGGTGCTGGGCGTCAACCGTGGCAGCCTGGGCTTTCTCACCGATATTCGCCCCGATGAACTGGAAGTCAAAGTGGCCCAGGTGCTCGAAGGGCATTATCTGACCGAAAACCGCTTTCTACTGGAGGCCGAGGTGCGCCGTAATGGCGAGGCCATCGGCCAGGGCGATGCACTCAACGATGTGGTGCTGCACCCGGGTAAGTCCACGCGGATGATCGAGTTCGAGCTGTTTATCGACGGCCAGTTTGTTTGCAGCCAGAAGGCCGACGGTTTGATTGTCGCCACACCGACCGGCTCCACGGCCTATGCGCTGTCTGCCGGCGGGCCGATCATGCACCCCAAGCTGGACGCCATCGTGATTGTGCCGATGTACCCGCACACGCTGTCCAGTCGGCCGATTGTGGTGGATGGCAACAGCGAGCTGAAAATCGTCGTGTCCAAGGATCTGCAGCTGTATCCGCAGGTTTCCTGTGATGGACAGAATCACTTCACCTGCGCCCCCGGTGACACGGTCACTGTGGCTAAACGGCCGCAGAAGCTGCGCCTGATTCATCCGCTGGATCACAACTATTACGAAGTCTGTCGGAACAAGTTGGGCTGGGGTAGCCGGCTTGGCGGGGGGGCTTGATGCACCTCGATCCCGCTCGCGGTTACGACCTGATCGGCGATATCCATGGCTGCGCAAAAACCTTGGAACGCCTGCTCAGCAGCCTGGGCTACCGCCAGCAGGCCGGGGTGTGGCAGCACCCTAAGCGTATGGCGATCTTTCTAGGGGATCTGGTCGATCGTGGCCCGCGTATCCGTGAAGCGTTGCACCTGGTGCGCGATATGGTCACGGCCGGACAGGCGCTGTGCATCATGGGTAACCATGAGTTCAATGCCTTGGCCTGGAGTACACCGGCCGCGCCTGGCAGCGGTCGGCAGTTTGTCCGTGAGCACACGCCACGGCATGCGCGGCTGATCAAGGAAACCCTGGAGCAGTTCGACGCTTACCCGGCGGAGTGGCAGGGTTTTCTCGACTGGTTCTACGAGTTACCGCTGTTTATCGATGCTGGGCATTTCCGTGTGGTCCATGCCTGTTGGGACGACAGCCTGATTGAGCCGTTGCGTGCGCAGTTTGCCGATGGCTGCATCGATGAGCATTTTCTCCAGGCCGCCGCCGTGCATGGCAGTTTTGCCAATACCGCGCTGGATCGACTGCTGCGCGGCACTGATATGCGTTTGCCACATGGCATGACCCTGACCAGCGATGACGGCTTTACCCGCGCGCACTTTCGCACCAAATTCTGGGAAGAAGACCCACAAACTTACGGCGATATCGTCTTCCAGCCTGATGCTCTGCCGGAACTGGCAGCGCAGATGCCGCTCAGCGAGATGCAGAAAACCGAACTGCTTAAATACGGTGCTGATCAGCCGCTGCTGTTTGTTGGCCATTACTGGCGCAGCGGCAAACCAGCGCCGATTCGCAGCAACCTGGCCTGCCTGGATTACAGCGCCGTCTTGAACGGCAAACTGGTGGCCTATCGGTTGGATCAAGAGACGCGTCTGGAGGCCAGTAAGTTTGTGTGGGTCGATGTCGACAGTCCGGAGGCGCGGCCATGAACGCAGTCGCGGCAATGCGTTTGCCTGAGCATGTCGATCTGAGTGGTTTTATTACCTTGTTGCAGCGCTTAAAGGTGCCGCATCGGGTCGCGGAAGAGGCGGGCGAACAGGTGCTCTGGGTGCCCGGAGAGCAGTTAGCCGAGCAGGTGCGTGAGCTTTATGGGCGCTATCCGCAGGGCGATGCTGAGGTGTTGCTTGAGCCGTCACAGGCTTCTAAAAATAGTGCTCAGGGCTTTGTTCAGCAGCTGAAAAACAGCCCGTTAACGGCAATCATGCTGGCGCTGACTTTCGTGGTCTTTGCTGTCACAGGTACAGGCGAGAATTACACGACAGTCCGCTGGTTTAGTTTTGTCGATTTTCGCATTCAGGATGGCCACATCTACCTCGCTTACCTGAATGAGACCCTGGCCAGCAGCCAATGGTGGCGCCTGTTGACGCCGATGTTGATCCATTTCGGCTGGTTGCATCTGGCCATGAACAGTCTCTGGTATTGGGAGCTGGGGCGGCGGATCGAGGCACGTCAGGGTGCCATGATGTTATTGGGGCTGAGCCTGCTGTTCAGTCTGACGGCCAATTTCGCCCAGTACCTGAATGCCGGCCCATCGCTGTTTGGCGGCTTGTCCGGGGTGCTGTATGGCTTACTTGGGCATTGCTGGATCTTCCAGCGGTTGGCACCTACTCCCGCCTATCGGCTGCCGCCAGGGGTATTGGTAATGATGCTGGCCTGGCTGCTGATCTGCATGACTGGCATCTTCGAGCTGCTGCAATTCGGCGCAATTGCTAACGCGGCGCATGTCGGCGGCCTGCTGGCCGGTTGCCTGACCGGGCTGCTCGGTGGCGCGCTGGCGCGTCGGCGACACAGTTAGTTCTTCTACAGGCTGGTAAACTGCCACTTTGCATTTGGAGGCGCGTATGTCGTCCTTTCTTGAAGCGATTGAAAACATCACCCCTGAGATCTACCAGAGCCTGAAATTGGCTGTGGAAATTGGCAAATGGCCGGATGGCCGCAAGCTGACTCAGGAGCAGAAAGAGCTGACCCTGCAGGCGCTGATCGCCTGGGAAACGCACAACCTGCCGGAAGAAGAGCGCATCGGTTATATGGGCCCGCAGGAATGCAGCAGCAAATCCGCGCCTATCCCCAATCTGTTGTTCAAGTCCTCGGATACTCTGCACTGATGAGTGAGTTGGCCCGTGGTGCCCTGAGCAAAATGGCGGCGCAGCTGGATGCGCCGGTGCAATACAGCTTTCGCTTAGGCGATGAGCTGCTGCCGCTTAATCCGTTGATCGGTAAGACCCTGCGTCTGGAGTTTTTAGGCGCGATCCACTGCACCCACTGCGGGCGTAAAACCAAGAGCAGCTACAGCCAGGGTTATTGCTACCCCTGCATGCAGAAGCTGGCGCAGTGCGATATCTGCATCATGAGTCCGGAGCGCTGCCACTATGATGCAGGCACCTGCCGTGAGCCGAGCTGGGGCGAGCAGTTCTGCATGACTGATCATGTGGTCTATCTGGCTAACTCCAGCGGCATTAAAGTCGGCATTACCCGGGCCACGCAGATCCCTACGCGTTGGATCGACCAGGGCGCGACTCAAGCGCTGCCGATTCTGCGGGTCGCCACGCGTCAGCAGTCTGGCTTTGTCGAAGACCTATTGCGTAGCCAGGTGGCGGATAAAACCAATTGGCGCGCCTTGCTCAAGGGCGATGCCGCGCCGGTGGATCTGCTTGCCGTACGCGAGCAGCTGTTTGCCACGTGCAGCAGTGGGCTGACCGAGTTGCAGCAGCGCTTTGGCATCCAGGCCATTCAGCCGCTCAGTGATCAGCCGGTGGTGCAGATCAGTTATCCGATTGACGCCTACCCGGCCAAGATCACCAGCTTCAATCTGGACAAGAATCCGCTGGCCGAAGGCACCTTGCTGGGCATCAAGGGCCAGTACCTGATGTTCGATACCGGCGTGATTAACATCCGCAAATACACCGCTTACCAGCTGGCCGTCCACGAACTGGCCGCCTGAGTTACTTATTCGCGAACCCGGCGCCCGCGCGCCGCAGACAAAGGGCCACAAGCCATGCGCACCGAACAGCCGAAGATGATCTACCTCAAGGACTACCAGGCCCCGGATTATCTGATTGATGAAACGCACCTGACATTCGAGTTGTTCGAGGACCATACCCTGGTGCATGCGCAACTGGTCATGCGTCGTAACCCGGCGGCGGGCACTGGTTTGCCGCCTCTGGTGCTGGACGGTCAGCAGCTTGAGCTGCTCAGTGTGGCGCTGGATGACCGCGAGCTGAGTGCCGGCGATTACCAGCTGAGCGACAGCCATCTGACCTTGCAGCCCAATAACGCCAGCTTCGTGATCGACAGCAGCGTGCGCATCCATCCGGAGAGCAACACCGCGCTGGAAGGGCTGTACAAATCCAGCGGCATGTTTTGCACCCAGTGCGAGGCCGAGGGTTTCCGCAAGATCACCTATTACCTCGACCGCCCGGATGTGATGAGCAAGTTCACCACTACCCTGAGCGCCGCGCAGCATGACTACCCGGTGCTGCTGTCCAACGGCAACCCGATTGCCAGCGGCAGCGACGAAGGCGGTCGTCATTGGGCGACCTGGGAAGACCCGTTTATGAAACCGGCCTACCTGTTTGCCCTGGTCGCTGGTGATCTCTGGTGTGTGGAAGACAGCTTCACCACCATGAGCAAGCGCGACGTGGCGCTGCGCATTTATGTCGAGCCGGAAAACATCGACAAGTGCCAGCACGCCATGGACAGTCTGAAAAAATCCATGAAGTGGGATGAAGAGGTCTACGGCCGTGAGTATGACCTGGACATCTTTATGATCGTCGCGGTCAACGACTTCAACATGGGCGCCATGGAAAACAAGGGCCTGAATATCTTCAACTCCAGCTGTGTGCTGGCCAAGGCAGAAACCGCTACCGATGCCGCGCATCAGCGCGTTGAGGCCGTCGTGGCCCACGAGTATTTCCACAACTGGTCGGGCAACCGCGTGACCTGTCGCGACTGGTTCCAGCTGTCGCTCAAGGAAGGCTTTACCGTTTTCCGTGATGCCGAGTTCAGCGCTGATATGCACTCGCGTACGGTTAAACGCATTGAAGACGTGGCTTATCTGCGTACTCACCAGTTTGCTGAAGACGCCGGCCCCATGGCCCATCCGGTGCGCCCCGATGCCTTTATGGAGATTTCCAACTTTTACACCCTGACGGTGTACGAGAAAGGCTCGGAAGTGGTGCGCATGATCCGCACCCTGGTCGGTGCAGAAGGCTTCCGCAAAGGCAGCGACCTGTATTTCGCGCGCCACGACGGTCAGGCTGTGACGTGCGACGATTTTATCTGCGCGATGGAAGAGGCCAATGGCATCGACCTGACTCAGTTCAAGCGCTGGTACAGCCAGGCTGGCACACCGCGGCTGGAGGTTACTGAAAGCTACGACGCGGCGGCCAACAGTTATCGCCTGCACTTTCGCCAGAGCTGCCCGGCCACACCCGGGCAGGCTGAGAAGCTGCCGTTTGTTATCCCGGTCGAGCTGGCTTTGCTCGATGCTCAGGGGCGTGAGCTGCCGCTGCAACTGGTCAGTGAAAACGCTGCCTTGGGCACTTCCCGCGTGCTGCAAATAACTGAAGCCGAACAGGCGTTCACCTTTGTCAATTTGGCGGAAAAACCGCTGCCCTCCTTGCTGCGCGGTTTCTCTGCACCGATCAAGCTGAGCTTCCCTTACAGCCGTGATCAGTTGATGTTCCTGATGCAGCACGACAGCGATGGCTTCAACCGCTGGGAAGCGGGGCAGCAACTGTCCGTGCAAGTGCTGCAGGAGCTGATTGGTCAGCATCAGCGTGGTGAGCCGCTGGTGCTTGATCAGCGCCTGGTCGAGGCCTGCCGTACGCTGCTGGCCGATGAATCGCTGGATCAGGCTATGGTCGCTGAAATGCTCTCGCTGCCAGGTGAAGCCTACCTGACAGAAATCAGCGCGGTGGCCGATGTCGAAGCGATCCATGCCGCCCGTGAATTTGCTCGCAAGCAACTGTCGGATGCGTTGTTTGAGCTGCTGTGGGCGCGCTACCAGCGTAACCGTGAGGTGTCCCGTACCAGCACTTATGTGGCCGAGGCCGAGCACTTCGCCCGGCGCAGCCTACAGAACATCGCGTTGTCTTACCTGATGCTCAGTTGCAAGGCTGAGGTGTTGATAGCTTGTTTGGAGCAGTTCGAGAACGCTGACAATATGACCGAGCGTTTGACTGCGTTGGCGGTGCTGGTCAATTCGCCGTTCGAAGCCGAAAAGGAAACTGCCCTGGCCAGCTTCGCCGATTTCTTCAAGGACAACCCGCTGGTTATGGATCAGTGGTTCAGCGTGCAGGCAGCTTGCGCCTTGCCGGGCGCGCTACAGCGTGTTGAGCAACTGATGCAGCATCCGGCGTTTACCCTGAAGAACCCGAATAAGGTTCGTTCCTTGATCGGTGCTTTTGCTGGTCAGAACCTGCTGGGTTTCCATCAGGCTGATGGCAGCGGCTACCGCTTCCTGGCCGACCAGGTTATTACCCTGAATGCCCTCAACCCGCAGATCGCCTCGCGTTTGCTGGCGCCGCTGACTCGTTGGGCTAAATATGGCAGTGCACGCCAGGCTCAAATGCAAGAGCAGCTGCAACGCATTCTGGCTTCGGGTGAGTTGTCTAGCGACGTGTATGAAGTGGTCAGCAAGAGTCTGGCGGGTTAATTGATCAGCGGTAACAAAGTAGCGGCGGTCATGTTGCCCCTACTTAAATCTGTATGTGTCTGATCGTTTTTCGATCAATTCGTTAATACTAAAGACCGATCAAGCAGGCCCGTGTGCAATGCATGGGGTTAGATGCTCTTCATGAAGTCCTTCTTAATCGCATAAAAGTGTTACCCGTTTCGAGCGGGTAACACTTTTTGTGTTACCCGATTAGATGTAAGCAAAGTTTGCACAATCTGAATTGGCCTGCTTGGCTTGACCTTGGCCGATTTGTTTGAAGCGTCCGGATGCTTAATCCCGGGTGGGGTGACTGATTACGCCAGATGGTAGGACAAAATAGGAAAAATCCATCACCGCATACAGTTGATTGGTTGCTGAATGATCAGTCATAAAATGGTTTTTTGGTTTGATTTGTGTGTTGCTGATTTTTTTTATACGGCCGTTTGAATTGGCACCATGGTTGCAAGGAACTAAGTTGATTTGACCTCGTCATGGTGCACGCCAAACAGTGAGGTGCGTGTAAGCGCGTTGGGGGCTTGCCTTCCAATCAACATTTAAGGCCGTCATCAGTATGGCCATAACGTGCCTCAGCGGTTGGGGTACAAAAAAGATGATCTGTCCACGGAGTAATGTTTCGATGGAAATTAAGTCCCGTAAACCTGTATTGCGTTTTGCCCCCGCCAAGGCAGGTTTTGCCTTTGTCGGCATTCTTCCTCTGCTGGTGGCAGCCCATGCCCAAGCAGTTGAATTTAGCTTCGCCGACAATGAAATCAGCGGCTCCATCGACACCACTGTGTCCTACGGTCAACTCTGGCGTGTACAGGGTCAGGACAAGACCAACAACGACATCAATACCAACGACGGTAACCGCAACTTCGATACCGGCTTGGTCTCCGAAGTGTTTAAGATCACCTCCGATCTGGAAGTGACCTACCAGAACTACGGCGCCTTTGTTCGTGGAACTGCGTTCTATGACACCCAGATCATGGATAAGCGCAACGATTATTACGGCAACAATAATCCTAATCAGCCAAGCCAGAACTTCCCGCGTGACAACAGTTTTACCTACGAAACCCGCCATAAAGCGGGGCGTGACGCGCAGATTCTTGATGCCTACCTATACGGCAACTGGGATATCGCTGATATGCCGGTGACCGGACGTATTGGTAAGCAGGTTTTCAACTGGGGTGAAGGGCTTTTCTATCGTGGCGGCATTAACACCACTAACCCAGTTGATGCTGCAAAATTCCGCCTACCGGGCGCTGAATTGAAAGAAGTATTGGTGCCAGTTGAGGCCTTGAGTTTTAACATCGGCCTGACCGACAACCTCTCTATGGAAACTTTCTACCAGTTCAACTGGAAAGAGTCGGCCATCGACCCGGTAGGCACCTACTTCTCCGAGACGGATCTGTTTGCGGATGGTGGTAATACGGCTTACAACTCGTCTGGTGCGCTGGCAGGAATCCTTACCCCTAATCCGCTCTTGGGTAATAACTCGCTCTATAACGCGCTGGCAGCCAACTCTGCTGCTACCGGCGTGCGCGGCAGCCAATTCGCTACTCGGGACGCTTTTAAAGTCGCCAGCGTTGGCCCCGATATCAACGCAAAAAACGACGGTCAGTACGGCTTTAACTTCAAGTACATCGCAGAAGAGCTGAACTCAACCGAGTTTGGTGCGTACTTTGTTAACTACCATTCGAAAGAGCCGCAAATTTACGCAGACGTAAACTCGGCATACACCGGCATCACCGGTACTCAATACGGCAACTTGTTGGCTTCTGTCGGGCCTGTTGTTCCGCCAGGTTCTACTGCGGCTACTGTTGCTGGCGGTGTGTTGGCAGTTGATCTGGGCAACCAAGTTCAAGCCCGTCGCGAATATGTTGAAGACATTCGCATGTACGGTTTCAGCTTCAATACCACCATCAACGAAACCTCGGTGTTTGGCGAACTCTCCTATCGTCCAAACCTGCCTATTGGCATCTCTGCAACTAATGATGCTTTGCAGCAGTTGCTCGGCCAGGCAACTCAATTTGCTCTGAGGCAGAAGATCAGCGTTGCTGGTCAGGATTTGCAGATGGGTGACTCGTTGCATAACTACGAGCGTGTTGAGGCATACAACACTTCCTTCGGTGCCATCGAAAACTTCGGCCCGGTACTGGGCTTTGACTCCCTGTATGGCGTTGCTGAACTGGCTTCCGAACACTTGCGTGGCAGCGACTTGAAGTACACCGACTACCAAGGCAATACCCGTTACTACTCGGGTCGCGGTAACAGTGCTTACACAAGTGGTGGTGAGCGTGATGATCAGGTCAACAAGAATGCTTACGGCTACACCTTGGTTCTTTCGGGTACTTGGAACGATGTATACGCCGGTGTAAACGTTTCACCGTATGCCGTGTACAAAGATGATTTCGAAGGTAACTCCTATCAGACCGGTAACTTCATTGAGGGTCGTAAGGCTTACACCCTAGGTGTGAGAGCTAGCTATCTGAACAGCTTAGAAGCCGAGCTGGCGTACACGGAATTCTTCGGTGCTGGCCAAAACAACGGCAGCCGCGATCGCGACAACATCGGCCTGAACGTCAAGTATTCCTTCTAAACATAACTAGAAAATACCGGGTGCCTGCGGGCGCTCGGTTGATGACTTATTTCACGGAGAATCAAGATGCTGAACAAGCACACGCTGATGGGTGCCGCTATTGCGCTGGCACTGTCCGCTGGCAGCGCGCTGGCTGCAGTCTCACCGCAAGAAGTGGCCAAACTGGGCGCGAGCCTTACTCCGTTCGGTGCCGAGAAAGCCGGTAACGCGGCGGGCACTATCCCTGAGTGGACGGGTGGCATCACCAAGGCCCCCGCGGGTTACGCCACGCCAGGCCAGCACCACGTCGATCCGTTTGCTGATGACAAGCCGCTGTTCACCATCACCAAAGCCAATCTGGATCAGTACAAAGACAACCTGACCCCAGGTCAGATTGCGATGTTCAACACCTACCCGAACAGCTACCAGATGCCGGTCTATCAGACCCGTCGCTCCGGTTCTGCGCCGCAGTGGGTGTATGACAACACCATCAAGAACGCTACTACTGCCAAATTGCTGGATGGCGGTAACGGCTTCTCCGACGCCTACGGCGGCATCCCGTTCCCGATTCCGCAAAATGGCGTAGAAGCGTTGTGGAACCACATCGCACGCTACCGTGGTACCTACATTGTGCGTCGCGCTTCGGAAGTAGCTGTGCAGCGTAACGGCAGCTACTCCCTGGTGACCTCGCAGCAGGAAGCCATGTTCAAGTTCTACAACCCTAAAGGGACTGCGGCTGACCTGAACAACATCATGTTCTACTACCTGTCCTTCACTAAGAGCCCGGCGCGTCTGGCTGGTGGTGCAGTACTGGTGCACGAAACCCTGGATCAGGTAAAAGAGCCGCGTCAGGCTTGGGGCTATAACGCCGGGCAGCGTCGCGTACGTCGTGCGCCGAACCTGGCGTATGACACCCCGATCGCTGCCGCTGATGGCCTGCGCACTGCAGACGACACCGACATGATCAACGGTTCGCCAGATCGTTATGACTGGAAACTGGTGGGCAAGAAGGAAATCTACATTCCTTATAACAGCTACAAAGTGACCAGCCCTGAAGTTAAGTACAAGGACCTGCTGCAAGTCGGCCACCTGAACCCAGCGTTTACTCGCAACGAACTTCACCGTGTGTGGGTGGTTGAAGGTACGCTGAAGTCGGGTGCTCGCCACATCTACTCCAAGCGCACCCTGTTCCTCGACGAGGACAGCTGGCAAGCAGCAGTGGTTGATCAGTACGACGGTCGCGGTGATCTTTGGCGCGTGTCGATTGCCTACCTGAAAAACTACTACGACCTGCCGACCACTTGGTCTGCACTGGATAGCTTCCACGACCTGCAAGCCCGTCGTTACCATGTGCAGAACTTGGATAACGAAGAGCCAAGCACCATCGACTTCAGCCAGGCTGTGCCGGATGACGGTTACTTCAAGCCTGCTGCGCTGCGTCGCCGCGGTACGCGTTAATCCGCGTGTAGGTTGAGCAAAAGGCCGCTACTGTTGTAGCGGCCTTTTGCTATTTGTCAGTCAAACAGGGCATGGTAGACGGGCGGGTTTAACAAAACATAACGTCGCGCCGATTGTCAGGCCTTTTGAAAGCTCAGTAGGATAGGCGCACTGCTATAAGGGTAGTGCTACCTATAAGAATAAGGGGGAAGGTATATGAGTGAGCCCGTCATGCGGCGCACCCAGGCCGGTCGTTCTGTGGGGTCGTCCCACACGCCGGAGTTCCGCGTCCACTCGCCACTGACTAAAGCGCTTTCGCTGTGCAGTGTGCTGTCCATGCTGATGCTCGCCAGTGCGCCAATGCATGTGCAAGCTGAAACCGTCAAAACTGAAGTCCAATCCGTTGTATCGGCCAAAGCTCAGCACAGCTTGTTGCTTGATATTGTCAGTGTTGGCAAGCGCTTGGTGGCTGTAGGCGATCGGGGCCACATACTCTTTTCCGATGACGATGGCGGCAGCTGGACACAAGCTAGCGTGCCATCCAAGCAGATGTTGACTGCCGTTTTCTTCCTCGACGATAGCCATGGTTGGGCTGTCGGTCACGATGCGCAGATTCTCGCCAGCAGCGATGGCGGCGCCACCTGGGTGAAGCAGTTCGAAGATCTTGAGCGCGAAGCGCCGTTGCTGGATATCTGGTTCAAGGACCGCAACAACGGTTTTGCGGTGGGTGCCTATGGTGCTTTGCTGACCACTACCGATGGCGGTACAACCTGGGAAGACGTCAGTGAGCGTATGGACAATGAGGATGCCTATCACCTCAATGCCATTGTCGAAGTGAAAGATTCAGGTCTGTTTATCGTTGGCGAGCAGGGGGTGATGTTCCGCTCACCTGATTGGGGGCAATCCTGGGAAACACTGGAAAGCCCGTATGAAGGTTCACTGTTTGGTGCGCTCGGTACCGGCGAGCCCGGTGCGGTGCTGGCCTATGGCCTGCGGGGACACTTGTTCCGCTCTGCCGATTTCGGCAGCACCTGGGAGCGTATTTCGCTCAAAACGGCGAACAATGGTGAGCTGGAGTTTGGCTTAGCCAATGGTGCCATATTCAAGGACGGCAGCATCGTGATTGTCGGCCATGGTGGCAGCGTGCTGCGTAGCATCGACAAGGGGCGTAGTTTCAGTGTCCTAAATCGTCCTGATCGTTTGTCCTTGGCTGGCCTTGCCATGGATAACAGCGGCCGCATGATCCTCGTCGGGCAGGGTGGCGTACATGTTTCCGCGCCGACTGATGCCAGTCTTGGCCAACAATAATAAGCTGGGGTAGCGTTTGATGAGTAACCATCACCAGGACAAGGCGAGCTTTCTTGAACGCCTGATTTTCAACAACCGGCCTGCGGTGATTCTGATCTGCTTGCTGGTAAGCATTTTCCTGTTCTACCAAGCCTCGCAAATCCGGCCATCGACCAGCTTTGAAAAAATGATTCCGCTGAGCCATCCGTTCATTCAGAACATGATGGAGCACCGTAATGATCTGGCCAACCTTGGCAACACGGTGCGTATTTCGGTAGAAGCCAAAGATGGCGATATCTTCACCAAGGAATACATGGAGACGCTGCGTCAGATCAACGACGAAGCTTTTTATATTCCTGGTGTCGACCGTTCTGGCCTGAAGTCTTTGTGGACTCCTAGCGTGCGCTGGACCGAAGTGACCGAAGAAGGCTTTGCCGGCGGTGAGGTAATTCCGCAAACCTACGACGGCAGTGCCGAGAGCATGGAGGAGTTGCGCAGCAATGTCCTCAAATCCGGCCAGGTCGGTCGTCTGGTGGCGAACAATTTTAAGTCCAGCATCGTCGATGTACCGCTGCTTGAGTCCTATCCTGATCCAAACGACCAGGGCAAGTTGATCAAACTGGACTATCAGCAGTTCTCCCACCAGCTTGAGGAGAAAATTCGCGAAAAGTATCAGGCGCAGAACCCCAATGTGCAGATCCACATTATCGGTTTTGCCAAAAAGGTCGGCGACCTGATTGATGGTCTGGTAATGGTGGTCGGCTTCTTCGCCATCGCCTTGCTGATCACCTTCGTCCTGCTGTACTGGTTCAGCTGGTGTATCCGCAGCACCGTCGGTGTGCTGGTAACCACACTGGTTGCAGTGGGCTGGCAACTGGGTCTGATGAACCTGGTTGGATTTGGTCTCGACCCATACTCCATGCTGGTGCCGTTCCTGATCTTCGCCATCGGTATTTCCCATGGCGTGCAGAAGATCAATGGTATCGCACTGCAATCCAGTGGCGCCGATAACCCATTGATGGCGGCGCGGCGCACCTTCCGCCAGCTGTTTCTGCCGGGCATGATCGCGATTCTGGCTGACGCCGTGGGCTTTATCACCCTGCTGATCATCGACATTGGTGTGATCCATGAGTTGGCGATCGGGGCTTCCATCGGTGTAGCGGTTATCGTCTTCACCAACCTTATTCTGCTGCCGGTTGCAATTTCTTACTTGGGTATCAGCAAGAAGGCGATTGAGCGCAGCAAGAAGGATGAGGTGGCCGAGAAGCCGATGTGGCGTCTGTTGTCCAACGTTGCCCATCCTAATGTTGCGCCGTTTATGGTTGTGCTGGCGCTGGTGGGTGGTGTCAGCAGCTTCTTCTATCAGAAGGCTTACCTGCAGGTCGGCGACCTGGATCAGGGGGCGCCTGAGTTGCGTCCTGATTCGCGCTACAACCAGGACAACGACTTCATCATCAAGAATTATTCGACCAGTTCGGACGTACTGGTGGTGATGGTCAAGACGGCTCCTGAAGGCTGTTCGGCTTTCAAGACGTTGTCGGCCATGGATGAGCTGATGTGGAAGATGGAGAACACCAAAGGTGTGCAGTCTGCGGTTTCCATGGTCACGGTGTCGCGCCAGATGATCAAGGGGATGAACGAAGGCAACCTGAAGTGGGAAACTCTGTCGCGTAACCAGGACGTGTTGAATAACTCGATTGCCCGGGCGGATGGCCTGTACAACGCTGATTGTTCGGTTGCCCCGGTGCTGGTGTTCCTTGAGGATCACAAGGCCGAGACACTTAAACGTGCGGTCAGCTCGGTACAGGAGTTTGCCAAGGTGAATAACCAGGAGGATCTGGATTTCCGCCTGGCTGCTGGTAACGCGGGTATCGAGGCGGCGACCAACGAAGTGATTGCCAGTTCCGAGTTGACCATCCTGGTGCTGGTTTATATCTGGGTGGCGGTGATGTGCATGATCACCTTCCGTTCTGTGCCTGCGACTATCTGCATCGTGTTGCCGCTGATCCTGACCTCGATTCTGGGTAACGCACTGATGGCGTTCCTGGGTATCGGCATGAAGGTCGCAACGTTGCCAGTGATCGCGCTCGGTGTGGGCATTGGTGTGGATTACGGCATCTACATCTACAGCCGCTTGGAAAGCTTCCTGCGTGCGGGCTTGCCGCTGCAAGAGGCGTACTACCAGACGCTCAAGTCCACCGGTAAAGCTGTGCTGTTTACTGGCCTGTGCTTGGCCATCGGCGTTGCCACCTGGATCTTCTCGGCGATCAAGTTCCAGGCTGACATGGGCCTGATGTTGACCTTTATGTTTGTCGTCAACATGTTTGGTGCCTTGCTGCTGTTGCCGGCTCTGGCGCGCTTCCTGATCAAACCAGAAAAACTGGTTGGCAAAACAGGTGGTTCGTTGCTTTCGCACTAAGGGCAGCTTGATGGCGTAAGCGTCTTGCGCTTATGCCAGGCCCAAAAACAGAAACCCTCGGTGAAGTGATTCCCGAGGGTTTTCTGTTTCTGGCGTTTGGGTAACGACTGCCGTGTAAAGCTCCGCTGCGTAGGCTCTGTGAACAACTTGCAGGTAAGCAGTTTCTCTAACAGCCAAAGCCAGGCCTAGCGACGCCTCTCAGGATGGATAAAGCCTACGTGTTGCTAAACAGATGGACTGCTCTGGCTTGTGTTATGCCCTGCTAGGCAATGCTGCCCATCGCTGGCTGTGTCCGCGCGGGTTTAACGCGGATACAGCGGGGGCAGAGCGCTGGTGTCCGTGTTGGTATTGCTCTCAAGGTCTTCTACGGCAGGCAGGCTTCGAATGGCCAGCCACAGATTGCGGCCTTGCCAATGCTGACCGCTTTCGCTGTAGAGCGCGCCATTCAGGCCGTCGAGGGCATCGGACAGTGGGGTAAAACGGGAGGCCATATCGGCGAGGGTTTCCGGTTGTTGGCGGGCCCAGGCGTCCAGCGCATGGCGCGTGGCCTGCGAGTCATTCGCCAGGCAGCTGCGCTTAAGGTCATCGAGCAGGTTGCGCTGGCTTGGCCCCGTCTGCTGGCTAGGCAGCACTGGAGGCTGGCGCCGTGCGCGCCACCACAGGGTAAACCCGAGCAGTGTGGTTAGGCCCAGGAGTGCAGTGCTGAGTTGCCAGGCCCAGAGGTTGGCATTGTCCACCTCGCGCACGGTTGGGCTTGCTACTTCAATCGGCAGGGTTTCCAGGTTTGGATTTGCGGCCACCTGCAGCTTACGCATTGGCAGGCTGCTGCGTTCGAGTTGGTCGGTCGTGGTGTTCCACCACAGCACTTCGATTGCCGGCAGGGTGATCTCGCCTTCACGGTTGGCTACCAGAGCTTCACGTTCTTCACGGCTGGCTACCAGACCGTTGTCGTTGGCCTGGTTGGCTAATTGGGGTTGGTCGGGGTAGCGGCGCAGGCCGGCTACTTGGGTGGCGGGCAAGGGCGGTAATTGTGCGCTGGCCAAACCTTCGACCTTGAGCAGTAGGCTGCGAGTCAGCGAATCACCGACGCGGGCTGCCTCCGGTTGTGGACTCCAGACTTCACTCAGGCTGAGTGCGCGCGCCGGCAGCCAGGGCGCGTCGGTCGGGTAGCTGGCTGGCTTGGCTTTCACCGTCAGCGGAATTTCCGGCGAACGGACCCGCACCACTTTGCCGGGGCGTGGACCGAACGGGTTGTAGGCATTGCTGGCGGAGCGATCAACAGCAGTGGCGGTAAAGGCTTGCGAGGGGATCAGCAGGTCGCCACTTTCCTGGGGAAAAATCGCGTAGCGCAGTTCAATTACCCCATGGCGTATGCCGTTGATGTCCTTCTCGTAGGTGCGCGGTTCACCAAGTGCTTCAACGCGCGCCTGGGGCATCTCCAGTTGTGTCAGGCTGCTGTCGTCGTACAGTGAAACGGAGTGGTAGATGCGCAGTGTCAGCACGGTTTGCGCCTGCACGTAGACACTTTCCTGGTCCAGGCTGGCATCGATAAACACCGGTGCTAGGCGACTGTCATCAGCGCTCGCGGCTTGCTGAACATGCAGGGTAATCGGCTCGCTTTGCAGCTGGCCGAGTGTGAGCGGCGGTATCACCACATAACCGCTGTGTTTGGGTTGCAGGGTGACGATCCAGCGCGTGCTCGCCTGGGCACCGTTGCTGCCGCTGGTCAGGCGGTTGACCTGGCGGGTGCCGAGCACCTCAAACAGCTCATTGAGCGGCTGCAGGTCGGGTTTGCCGAACAGCGTGGCGTCATCCGATTCCAGGGTCAGCTCAACGCTCTCGCCGGCATCCAGGCGCGTACGGTCGACGCTGGCGGTCAGGCTTTGCGCGCTGACGTTCAGCGCCAGCAGGCCAAGCAGAAGGGTACAGAGCAGTCGGCTCATTGCAGTTGTTCCTGGCGCTGTTGTTGTTCCAGCCTGAATTTACGCCGCAGTAGCTCGCCCGGATCGTCCGGAATCTGCCGCAGCCATTGTTCCAATGCCTGACGCCGCTCGCCGTCGAGGCTCGGCTCGGCGCTGGCGATCTGTTCTTCGCCGCTTTCGCTGTCGTCTTCTTCTGGTTGTTTCGGCGGTGTATCCGCGTCTTCGTCGGCGCCGGGTTGTGCAGGTTTTTCGCCCTTATCCTCAGACTCGGACGGCTTGGTCGGCGATTGCTCGGCCTGCTGCTGTGCGTCTGGATCGGACTGGCCTGCCTGGGGCTGGCTGCTGGGCTGATTCTGCTGATCATCAGATTCTTGCGGGTCGTCGTTTTGATTCTGCTGTTTCTGCTGGTTTTGGCGCAGCAGTTCTTCGACCAGGGCTTTGTTCTTTTGCGCCTGAGCCAAGTCGGGTTGCAGTTCCAGCGCCTGGGTGTAGGCATCTAGGGCGGCTTCCAGTTCGTTGCTACGCGCCAGGGCGTTGCCACGGTTGTAGTGGTCGCCTGCGGTTTCGCCATTGGCGAAGCGTTCGGCGGCCGCGGCGTAATCGCCGGCCTGGTAGAGCGCCTGGCCTTGCCAGCGCGGATCCTGGAAACGCTGCGCGGCTTCTGCCGGTTGTTGCGCCTCAAGCAGGCGCTGGCCTTGTTGATCGGCACGCAGCCAGAGGTCGTCGAAGCTGAAGGCGTAGCTGTTCTGCGGCAGGCTCAGCAGCAACAGCGGCAGGCAAAGCAGCCAGCCGCGGCGAGCAGCGCAGGCTGCGAGTAACAGCAGCGGCAGGAGCAGCCAGTGGCTCTGGTCTGCCCAGGCTTGCAGCTGGGTCAGCTCACCATCGCGGCGCAGCTGTTGCGGTGCATCGAGTAGGCCGAGGTTGCGCAGGTCGCGTTCATCCAGCGTTACGCCCTGATACTGTCCGCCCAGTTCACTGGCAAAGCGCTTGAGGCCGTTGCTGTCCAGTCGTGGCAGCAAGATGGTGCCCTGTGCGTCCTTGAGGAATGAGCCGTCCTCCTGAATGATTGGCGCGCCCTGGGTGCTGCCAATGCCGAGAATGCGTAGGCGCTCACCACGGCGGCCGAGCGCCTGGGTGATGGCCTGGCGCTGCGTTGCGTCGAGGCTGCTGGTTAGCAGCAGCAGGCGGCCATTGCCCTGGGCGCCCCGCTCGAGCAGTTGCAGCGCCTTGATCACCGCCAGATCAGCGCGCTTGCCAGGCTCGGGCATGATTTCTGGGCTTAGTGCATCAAGCAGGTTGCGGCTGGTGGCCAGGTCGTCGGACAGCGGCACCAGGGTATGTGCGCTGCCGGCATACACGACGATGGCGGTTTGCGCATCCTGGCGCGCCTCCAGCAGATCGAGCAGCTTGCGCTTAGCCTGGGCCAGGCGATTGGGTGAGGCGTCGCTGGCGAGCATCTCTGGGGTCAGTTCGAGCAGTACCACCAGCGGGTCGGCCGGCTTGGGGTTCTGTTGCTCGATGCGTTGCCAGCTGGGGCCGAGCAGTGCCAATAGTGCAAGCAGCCAGGCCAGACCGAGGGCCAGCCAGGGCAGGCGACTGTTGCGCCCACCGGTGGCGGTTAGCAGCGCGGACTGGAACGCGGCCGGCAGCAACGCTTGCCAGCGACCGCTGCGTTTCTCCCGGTGCCAAAGCTGCCAGAGCAAAACGCCCAATAGCGGTATCAGCAGCAGCCAGAAGGGGCGTTGCCAGTGGGGCCAGAGGCTGGTCAGTTCGCTCATGACGGTTTCCCCCGTAGCCGTGTCAGCTGAGTACGCCAGCGTTGTTGCAGGCTTGGCCAGAGTGTTTGGCTGACCAGCAGCAGGCTGAACAGCAGGGCCAGGCCCAGCGGCCAGGGATAGAGTGGCAAGGTCGGCCGCGCCAGAGTCGGTTTCTGCGCCACCGGCTCCAGTCTATCGAGAGTGGCTTCGATCGCCTGCAGTTCTTCACTGTCGCGGGCGCGGAAGTATTCGCCGCCGGTGGCTTCGGCAATTGCCCGCAGGCTAGGCTCGTCCAGATCGATACCGGGGTTGAAACCGAGCATGCCGAGTACGCCGCCTTGCTCGGGGTCGGCACCGATGCCTATCGGGTAAATGGTGATGCCTTCCTCTGCTGCCAGGCGTGCGGCAGTCAAGGGATCGATTTCGCCGCCATTGTTGGCACCGTCAGTCACCAGCACCAGTACGCGGCTCTGCGCCGGACGCTCGCGCAGGCGCTTGACCGCCAGGCCAATGGCGTCGCCGATGGCGGTCTGTGGTCCGGCGATGTTTTTCTGCGCTTCATCCAGCCAGGTATGCACGGTCTGCCGGTCGAAGGTCAGCGGCGACTGCAGGTAGGCGCGGCTGCCGAATAGGATCAGGCCAACCCGATCACCCTGACGGCCATCGATAAACTCACCGAGCAGGTGTTTGACCAGGGTCAGACGACTGACTTCCTGGTCCTCCCACACCATGTCGGAATAATCCATGGAGCCGGATACATCCACCGCCAGCAGCAGGTCGCGGCCGCTGGCCGGCAACGGCAGCGGCTCACCCAGCCATTGCGGGCGCGCGCAGGCGAGCAGCAGTAACAGCCAGATCAGTGCAAACGGTGCTTGTTGTCGCAGGGCAGGTAGCCGTACGCGGGCGCGGCGGCCGCTCAAACCTTCCAGTTCGGCCAGGAAGCTGATTTTCAGCGCTGCTTCGCCGCTGTCCGCAGGCGGTAGCCAGGCGCGCAGCAGCCAGGGCAGCGGGGCGACCAGAAAGACCCAGGGCCAGGCAAACTCAAACATGTTTGCGAATCCAGATCGCTACGGCCTGGTTGAGCCCGGCGATGGCCTTGTCATCCAGGTTGCAGTGCGGGCGATAGGCGCCTTCCACCAGAATCATCCAGCGAGTCAGGCCGGCGGCTGGGCAGCGGCTGTCGAGAAAGGCCAGCCAGGCGCGACTGCTGAGGATATGGCTGTTGCTTTGCGGGTAACGCTCGCGGCACAGGCGTTTGAGGATGGCGTTGAGTTGTTGAAGCCAGGGGCCGGCATCGACGCCGTCGTAAGGTTTGCTCAGGCGTTCGAGTTCGTTCAGCGCGGCCTGGCGCAATGGGTCGAGCGGCGCTTCGTTCGACTGCTCGGCCGCTTTGCGTGGCAGGTGTTTAAGCAGCCTGAAGGCGCCCCACAGCAGCACAGGCAACAGCAGGGCGAGCAACCACCAGCCCGGAGCCGGCGGCCACCAGCTGATCGGCGCAGGGGCGATCAGTGGTTCGAGTTGGTCCAGCGGGTTCACAGGGCTTTCCTCGGCCGCTGGGCATTCAGGTGCTCGCGCAGTTGTTCGATCATCTCGCTCTGGGTGTTCAGGGCCAGCAGCGGCACGCCAAGTTTCTGCGCCAGGCGCTGCCAGCGCGCCTGGCGGGCATCGGCCAGGCTGCGGTAGGCCTGACGCAGTTCGGCGTCCTGGGTGTCCAGCTCCAGTTGCGCACCATGTTCGGTAAAGCGCAGCAGGCCAGCATTGGGCAGGGCATGGTCGAGCGGGTCGGAAAGCGGCAGCAACAGCAGGTCGGTATGCCGCGCCAATAGCAGCAGCTGCTGTTCGCTGCTGTCGTTCAGCGTGCGCTCATCACAGAGAATCACCACCAGACTGCCGGGGCGCAGCACTTCGCGGGCGCGGCGCAAGGCCAGGCCGAAGCTGTCGCGCCCACCCTGGCTGTCGTTGCTCAGGGCCTGATTGGCTTTGGCCAGGCGGCTGAGCAGTTGCAGCAGGCTCTGTTTGCTGCGTCGTGGTTTGATTTCATGGTGCTCCAGATCACCGAATACCAGCCCGCCGATGCGGTCGTTGTGGCCCAGCGCGGCCCAGCCGATCAGGCTGGCGGCCTGGGCGGCGAGTACCGATTTGAACATCAGCCCGGAGCCGAAGAACAGGCGTTTGCTCTGCTCGACCATGATGTAAATCGGCCGCTCGCGCTCTTCGTGGAACAGCTTGGTGTGCGGTTCCTGGGTGCGCGCGGTCACTCGCCAGTCGATGGTGCGCACGTCGTCGCCGGGCTGATACACGCGCACCTGGTCAAAGTCCACGCCGCGCCCGCGCAGTTTGGAGTGGTGCAGACCAATCAGCGGGCTGCGCCGTGCCGGCGTGGAAAACAGCTGCACCTCACGCACACGGTGGCGCATCTCGATCAGTTCACCGAGGCTGACGCGAATGCCGGGCTGCGTGGGTTGGTCGTGCATGGTGGTTAGGCGACCGCCACAACGTCGAGAATGCGCTGCACCACGCGGTCCTGGTCGATGCCGGCGGCTTCTGCCTCGAAGGACAGAATGATGCGGTGCCGCAGCACGTCGAACAGCACCGCCTGGATATCTTCCGGGCTAACGAAATCCCGCCCGGCCAGCCAGGCGTGGGCCCGTGCACAACGGTCCAGGGCAATCGAGCCGCGCGGGCTGGCGCCGTAGGCAATCCACTCGGCCAGCTCCGGGTCGAACTTGGCCGGGGTGCGTGAGGCCATCACCAGTTGCACCAAATACTCTTCCACTGCGTCGGCCATATACAGGCCGAGAATTTCCTGGCGTGCGGCAAAGATTGCCTGCTGGCTAACCAATTGCTCGGGCTTGGTTTCACCGTTGAGCGCTTCACCACGGGCTTGGGCGAGGATCTTGCGTTCCACGCTGGCATCGGGGAAACCGATCTTCACGTGCATCAGAAAGCGGTCGAGCTGGGCTTCGGGCAGCGGGTAGGTGCCTTCCTGCTCAATCGGGTTCTGCGTGGCCATCACCAGAAACAGTGGCGACAGGTGATAGGTACTGCGGCCGACGCTGACCTGGCGCTCGGCCATGGCTTCGAGTAACGCCGATTGCACCTTGGCCGGGGCGCGGTTGATTTCATCGGCCAGCACCAGATTGTGGAAGATCGGCCCCTGTTGGAATACGAAGCTGCCGGTTTCCGGACGATAGATCTCGGTGCCGGTGATATCCGCCGGGAGCAAGTCAGGGGTGAACTGTATGCGGTGGAACTCGGCCTCGATACCTTCGGCCAGCTCCTTGATCGCCTTGGTCTTGGCCAGACCGGGAGCGCCTTCGACCAGCATGTGGCCATCGGCGAGCAAGGCAATCAGCAGCCTTTCGATGAGTTTTTCCTGGCCGAGGATCTGACTTGAAAGAAAATGTCGCAGGTCAAGCAATGCGCCCCTATGGCCTGGGCCTTTCACGTCTTCTGTCATTTTCTCAATACCAATTTTGTACCAATTTGCCTTACAGCTTGCTCAGCTCGTCCCAGTCTGACTCTGAGCTGAGCCACTTGGCGTAAGTCGTAAGTAGCATCTGCACGCTGTGCCCGAGCTGGCTCGCAATGAATCCCGGCTTCATGCCGGCCATTAAGCACATGGTCGCATAAGTGTGACGGGCATCGTACTGACGCCGTGCGCGAATTTTCAATGCGGCCAGGGCCATCTGGAAGTAATGCTTGGGCGTGTTCTCCGAGCGGATGTATGGGCCGCTGCCGTCGACGGGGGCGAAAACAAACTCACCAGCATTCAGCTCGGCGGCGACCTCAATAGCGTGTAGCGCCCGCTCGTTCAGCAGAACATCGCGGGTGTACTTGGTTTTAATCCGCTCTTCGATTTCGCCATCGGACACCAGGCGGCAAATGTGCGCCCGCTTTTCTGCCTTCTTCACCTCGGCTTTTTTCAGGGCCAGCTGCTCGCAAGGTCGAAGGCCAGTGTAGAACGCCAGCTCGAAGTAAGCCGCGTAGATTCGTAGCGGGCCCGGCAGGTTTTCGTATAGCCAGGCAATGATCTGGTCTGCCTCGTCCCGGGTGAACGGATCAACGGCGCGGCGCGGCACCTTTGAGCGCGGTACCGAGGCGGCCGGGTTTCGACCGATCAGTTCGTCGGCCACGGCAGCCCTGAAGATGCTGGCCAGCAGTCCGGTGCTGTTTTTCCGGTACGACGCCGACGGCCAGGTCACGGCGCCGGCAACCTTGCGCAGGTCGGCGGCGCTGATTTTGTCGATGCGCTTGTGCCCAATGTGCGGCAGCCACACATTGTTGAGGATGCTGCAGTAGTTGCGGCGAGTGGGCATGACGATTTCCCGGCTGTCCACCCACAGCTGTGCGTACTCGGTGAAGGTGGGCTTCAGTGATGCGACGGCATAGCTGGAGTTTGGGAATAGCTCGGCGTACTTCTCGTCGGTGAGCAGATCCAGCTTTTTAAGCTGGGCTACCTGATCACGGATTGCTGCGGCCGCGCGGATACCCGTGGGCGTTTGCGGATAAGGGAGGGTTTCGCAGCGACGCGCACCGTCCCAGGTGAAGCGGATACGGAGTTTGTCGCCGACCGGCTCAACACCTGCGGGCCAATCCATTCGTTGTCTAGCCATGAGTTCCACCTGCGAATGCTGTACATGATACGGCCGCGAATCTTGAGCCAGACGCCCTCTGGAATTTGGCCACGAAGCCGGCGAGTCTCAAGTGCCTTTTGTGTCGTGCCCAACCTCTCGGCCATCTTCGACTCGAAGACGTAATCGAGCGATTCGTCGTTTGCTGCTGCGCTCATTGGATACCTCTCTACCCCTATGCCGGGGAGGGTGGGAAGGGGTTAGCGGGTACGAAAGCTGACGCCGCCGAAGCGAACTACGCCCGGCTCTTCGCCGATCACTTCACGCATCAGGGCATAGGTTTTTGGCGCTTCCTGGGCTTTGCTCCAGTTCAGACCCACCTCGTCCAGAAAGCTGGCCTCAATATCCGCCCAGCGCTTGACTAGTCGACCCCATACAACGCCCAGCGCCGCGATCTTGTCGAAGTGGTCGCGCACATCTGGCACCGCCTCAAGCAGCAGCAGGCAGCGGTTAAGGTCGTCGGGGTCGTGCGGGTAGCTGTCGTCATTTGGCAAGCCGCATGCAGCCATTGCCATGGCCTTTGAGCTGGCACCGACACGGCCCGTAGCAATCCAGTTGAGCACCTTGGTTTGAATTTCAGACATAGCGAATACCTCTCCACCGGCTCAAGCCGGCACAGTTGATTGGGGTTTGATCGGGGTTAGGGGCGGGCAGTGTTGTCGCGAATGTCTGTCATGGCTGCACAAACGAACCAGGCAAACAGCCCAGCAGGGCCGCCGAAGTCGCGGGCAATCAGTGAGCCGATCACTACGGCCAAGATGTTTCCGGTTATCCAGAGCGCTGTTTTCATGGCGCACCTTTCAGGCTGGCCAGCTTGGCGTCGATCATCCGGTGCAGGCGCTCTCGCTCAACATAGATCGTGTATTCGCAGCAGTGCGCTTTTTCGTCCAGCGGTACTGGCTGGCATGGATCAATGCGCGGGAACTTGCTGCGCAGCAACTCCACCAGCTCAGCGTCAGACTCAGCAGGGGCGGACTTGGCTTGCTCGATCAGCGCGGCATAGTCGGCCTTGAAAACTGATTCAGCTACAGGCTGTGGAGTGCACCCGCCGTGTGGCGAGCACGTCCCAGGCGTCTGGCAGCGCATCAGGGTCTTGCGGCATATTAAGTCGCTCATTGCTGGCCACCATTCAGCAGTGCGCGGAGTTCTCGCCCAAGAAAGTAACGGTCGTTGTCGTGCTCAAGCTCGACAGCGATTTGCTCCAGCAACTCCCTCGACGCCTTGGCCATAGTGAGGTCATCCGCCACTTGGTCGGCTGGGTGCGCGCTTGCCGCCAGAATGCGCTGGTGCTGGGCGACGGTCATCAGAGGTTCATGAGTGATTGCTGGGGCTACGTTGCAAACATCAACCCAGTGCTTCGCTTCCTGTTCGGTTTTATGAAGGCGCGGGAACGTGCTGTCTTCGTCACGATTGGTTCGCCACGCCACCACCTCAACAGCCTCGCCCCCTTGGCTGGGCAGCTGGGTGCGGGTGTTCCATGCGGCAATGGCAGTCTGCATATCACCTTGCGAGATAATCCCAGCACCGCAACCATCGGCAAAGCACTCAACAGTCCAGCGCTTTCTTGTGAATTGCACCGTTTCGGCTTTACCACCACAAAACGGGCACGCTTTCAGTTCGTCTGACATGTGTTTTGCTCCCTATAAGTATCTGGTTCGCAGTGCTTGCGCTATGCGCGGGTCTGTTTGTTGTTCAGCGTATAGGCATGCTAATTCGTGCTTGCGCTTGCGCCAGGCTTCGTGGGCAGCATCGGGGTCAGAGAACATGCCCAGATGCTCTTGCTTGCAGGTGAAGGGGTTGCGGCAGTAGGCCTTGAATTTATCAGCGGACTTTTGCCAGCTCACGCCAATTGGCCACTCGCCGCGAGCTGCTGCGCGGTCTGTCATAAACATATTTAGATGAGACGGAACGAAAATACAGGCATCAGGCGAATAGACCTTGTTCCCAGGCTCTAGGATGTCCTTGTCAAGCTCGCTGCCTTCCCATGGCTGCGTCAGCATCCACGCCCGAAAAGCAGCAAATGAATGCCATCCCGGCGTAACCGAGCAGCCGCGATAGGTTGGGTATTTGGCCTGGAACTTCTGCGAGTAGCAGCGCGCTATCATGTGTTTCCACGCGTGGTAGAAGTGACACGTTCGCAGCTGCTTCAGCTTCCCGTCGATGACGTCATAAATCGTTACCGGGTAATCAGCATCGTTGCGGCCAATACCGTGAACGAGTTTTGATTTGGCCATAGTTAGCTACTCCGCTGCTGGTCGTTGTAGTCCTGCCAAGCCCAGCGCCACACGGCCCAGTGGTTCCAGTGAATGGCTGATTCTTCCTCGTCGCTCTCGCGCTCAA
>TARA_R110002072_G_scaffold103600_3_pt1 | contig 34103 bp, 30 predicted proteins | sample TARA_R110002072 | Tara Oceans TARA_R110002072 (sample SAMEA4397118) | marine metagenome | biome: Polar Biome; feature: [SRF] surface water layer (ENVO:00010504); material: water (ENVO:00002006), including particulate matter (ENVO:01000060) such as... | depth 5 m
TGTAACAATTCATCCAGCTTGCCGCTTCGCTCCAGCATAAAAAGCTCATCGCAGCCGCCAACATGGGTCTCTCCGATCCAGATTTGAGGTACCGTATGTCGACCCGTTTTTTCCATCATCTCGCGACGCTTTTCCGGATCACCGTCGACGGAGATCTCTTCAAACTCAACTGCTTTGTGTTCCAGCAGAGACTTCGCCCGGACGCAGAACGGGCAGAATCGGGTCGTGTACATGCGTATTGCAGGTGATTGACTCATGATTAACTCTTAATAACCGGTAAACCAGATGCATTCCATTCAGCCATGCCGCCGGAAAGTCTTCTGACATTCTCAAAACCCAGAGCTTTAAGCTTCTTCCCGGCGGCACTCGAATGCTGGCCCATCTTGCATACCAGCACTACCGGCTTATCGGCGTCTAGCTCTTTGGCTCTGTCATCAATGCTGCTAAAGGGCATATGGATGGCACCGGAAATATGCCCAAGCCCATATTCCTTCTTATCCCGGATATCAACGATCAGTGCACCTTCACGATTCACCATGTTCACAAGGTTTGAGGTACTTACCGACGCGCCGCCTTGCTTACCCTCGTTGATGACAAAAGCCACCAGCAAGAACACGAAAGTTGCGACAAGGAAGGGGTGGTTAGTAACGAATTCGAATATTTGTTCGATCATGGATAATCGCGATCAGCATCGGGAAATTTGAAGGGGCGGAGTATACACAAAATTGTTCTCGCCAGCCTATTCTCTATGTCTGTAAAATTGGCAGCTCAGTTTCAAAAGAGTGCCTTATGCCTGCCAAAACACCCCATGTCCTCATCGTTCTGGATGGTTGGGGGTATCGTGAAGACACTGATGCCAATGCTATCGCCCTCGCAAACACCCCAAATTGGGATAATCTCTGGCAAAACAAGCCCCATTGCCTGATCTCAGGCTCGGGCCTGGACGTCGGCTTGCCTCCCGGCCAGATGGGTAACTCAGAGGTAGGCCACATGAATCTGGGTGCAGGACGAGTGGTGGATCAAGATTTTACCCGTATCACCAAGGCCGTTGCTGACGGTAGCTTTGATGAAAACCCCGTTCTTGCGGGCCTGGTTTCTGACCTTGAAGCATCGGGCAAAGCACTGCATATCTTTGGATTGCTGTCTCCGGGCGGGGTCCATAGCCATGAGGATCACCTCCGGGCTGCCGCGGATCTCGCCATAAAGGCAGGGGTTGAGCGCGTTTTTGTCCACGCCTTTTTAGATGGTCGGGATGTCCCACCACGATCTGCGATGGATTCTATTACCAATTTGCATCAACACCTCCAGGCATCCGGCAAAGGTAGTATCGCGTCTGTTATTGGCCGCTACTTTGCGATGGACCGCGACAATCGCTGGGATCGAGTCGAATCGGCCTACAATCTAATCGCGGCGGGCAAATCAGACTATCAATACCCAGACCCCATGGCCGCTCTTGAAGCAGCCTACAGTCGTGACGAATCCGATGAGTTCGTCCAGGCATCTGCAATTCTGCGGGATGGAGAGGTTGTATCGGTAGAAGATGGTGATGGCATTTTGTTCATGAACTTTCGCGCCGATCGTGCCAGAGAACTCAGTCGCACGTTTACCGATGATGACTTCACAGGCTTCAAACGGCAGACACGTCCAAAGCTTTCTGCCTATGTAACACTCACACAATATGCTGCAGATATTGACGCAAGCGTCGCCTTTGAACCGGCGGACTTAAAGAACAGCCTCGGTGAGTATGTTTCCAGCCAACACATGACCCAGCTTCGTATCGCCGAAACAGAAAAATACGCCCATGTGACCTTCTTCTTTTCTGGCGGCCAGGAAACACCCTTTGTCGGTGAAAACCGGGTTATGGTCCAGTCACCGGATGTTGCTACCTATGACCTCCAGCCTGAAATGAGCGCCCCGGAACTGACCGATAAACTTTGTGCGGCCATTGAGGGTGGCACCTACGATTTAATCATTTGTAACTATGCCAACGGTGACATGGTCGGTCACACGGGTGACCTAAAAGCTGCCATTGAAGCCGTCGAGTGCCTCGATCAGTGCCTTAAACGGATTGAGACATCCATTAACCTGACGGGCGGTCACTGCCTGATCACCGCCGACCATGGTAATGTCGAACAAATGAGTGATCACCAAACTGGCCAGGCCCATACCGCACACACCAGTGAACTGGTGCCTCTGGTTTATATCGGTACCAGGGCGCTAAGCCTGTCCGGCCCAGATGGTAGCCTCAAACACGGTACACTTAGCGACGTTGCACCCACGCTGCTAGATCTGATGTCCATTGCCCAACCAACCGAAATGACCGGAAAATCCCTTTGCCAACCAGCTCCTAGCCTATGAAGAATGCACTTATTGTTTTATTCCTCCTGACCTCCGGTCTGCTGCCAACCGGGCAACTTTATGGAGAAGAAAAACGAAGTCCGCAGGAGCTACTCAAAGAACTGGAAAGCCTTGAGGCAGAAATCCAGAAGTTCAAAGACATGTTGGAAAAAACCCAGGGTGAGCGGTCAGACCTGGAATCATCCCTCAAAGCCAATGAAACAGACATTAATCAAATTTTAAAACGCATCGAATCTATCCAGACGGACCTAAAAAAGGGTGGCGACAAGCTTTCCTCACTTTCAGACCAGCAGCGGGAGCTCGAACAGCAAAAAATTGCCCAGCAGGATCAAATTGCCCTGCAGATCAGGGCGGCCTATGAACTGGGTCAACAACCCTACCTGAAGGTGCTATTGAACCAGCAGGACCCCCAGAAGCTAGAACGGATGATGACCTATTTCTCCTACATCACCGATGCAAGACAGGAAGAAATCTCCGCCTACGAAGACACCATTACTCAACTTACCAACCTCGGCCAATTAATTACGGAACAAAACCAGTCATTAGTGGACCAAAGGGCACAGCTTAGACTTGAACAAAGCGATCTATTAAAAGCGAGGCAAGAAAAGCAGCAGGTGCTGGCGATGCTGAATCAGGAAATTAGAACCACCGGCAGCGCCCTTGAGCGCCGTTTGGCGGATCGACAGCAACTCGACGAACTGTTGCAGCGAATCACCGCCGGGATTGCTAACCTGGCGCCGCAAACCGACACACGGCCCTTTGCAGAAATGCGGGGTAACCTGTTATTGCCCGTTGCAGGACCCGTGAGCCAAAAGTTTGGCTCACAAAAGTTAGATGGCAAGCTACGCTGGAATGGACTGCTAATTTCCGCCAATGAAGGTGACCCTGTACACGCTGTGCACTATGGACGGGTTGTTTTTTCTGAATGGCTTCGAGGTTTTGGCATGCTGATGATTGTCAGCCACGGCGATGGATATATGTCTCTGTACGGCCATAATCAGGTACTCTACCGGGAGACCGGCGACTGGGTTGCCGCCGGGGAAACCATTGCAAGTGTTGGCAATACCGGCGGCCAGTCCGGTTTTGGTTTATATTTTGAAATACGTTCTGCGGGGAAACCCTTTGACCCGCAACTCTGGTGTCAGGCTCGACCCAATTCCAGGGCAGCGTGACCCAACAAGATCGAGGTATTCTATGAACACCAGTAACAACAGAACTGTCCGGTTTGCCGGGCTTATTCTTGGCTTAGTAATGGCAACATCAGGCTTCGCTTCGGAAACAACCGAGAGCGAAGAAAAACCGCTGCCGCCTAGACTGCCTCTGAACGAGCTGCGAGTGTTCGCTGAAGTATTTGATCGGATTAGTGATGCCTACGTTGAGGAAATCGACGATCGCACGCTGCTCGAAAACGCCATCAAAGGCATGTTGTCTCAACTGGACCCCCATTCCGCGTACCTCGACGTTGACACCTTTTCAGACCTACAGGAAGACACCACAGGTAACTATGGTGGCGTTGGACTAGAAGTGGCAATGGACGGCGGCTTTTTGCGAGTCATATCACCCATGGACGGAACACCCGCCGCAAGGGAGGGTGTTGAGGCTGGCGACCTCATTCTTGAACTCAACAACACACCAATCAAAGGCATGTCACTGACCGACGCAATTGAAGGCATGCGCGGTGCTCCAGGTAGTGAACTGACAATGACGATTGTTCGAGAAGGAGATCCCACCCCGCTAGAAATTACATTGGTAAGAGAAGTAATCCAGGTCGCCAGTGTCCGCTCCGAACTTCTTGAAAACGATTTTGGTTACCTGAGAATCGCCCAGTTTCAGAGCGGCACGGGCTCAGAAGTAGAGAAAGCCGTGGATGACCTGCAGGCAAATGGCAAACTTGCCGGCCTGATCCTGGATCTGCGGAATAACCCCGGAGGTGTTTTACAGGCGGCCGTGGAAGTATCTGATGTATTTATCAGTGAAGGCCTCATCGTCTACACCACGGGTCGACTGCCGAATGCTGATTTGAGATTTAGCGCGACAACCCCCGATGCTACCGACGGAATTCCAATGGTTGTATTGATCAATGAAGGCAGCGCTTCCGCCTCCGAAATTGTCGCCGGTGCACTTCAGGACCATAGGCGAGCTGTTGTCATGGGTGTCAGTAGCTTTGGCAAAGGATCCGTCCAAACGGTTTTACCCCTTAACAACGAAAAAGCAATCAAGCTCACAACAGCGCTGTACTTCACGCCAAACGGTCGATCCATTCAAGCTGAAGGGATTGTTCCAGATATCTGGGTAGATCGCAGTACCGTCACAAAAATTAAGAGCAATCCTTTCCGGATCAAAGAACGAGATCTCGCCAAACACCTTGAAAATGGCAACAAAGATACAAATTCTGACAAGGCTAAAACTGAAACTGATCAACAGGAAGAGGAGACCAAAGATGAAAAGGTCGAACTGGCCAGCACAGACTACCAACTCAACGAGGCTCTGACCCTGCTCAAAGGCTTAAGAATTCTAAGTGGTAAGTTACCGCCTAAAGGCTAAATGGATGGCGTCAGGACTTCACAAGCAACCTCTCAAGCAGTGGGTCATCGCACTGCTGACAGGATTTATATTGTGTGGCAACAGTTACGGGTCCGATGTACACGTTGCCATCATCATTGATGACCTTGGTCACAACTTAAAGCGGGGTGAGGCATTTATTAATCTGGCCGAGCCGATTACATTTGCCGTGTTACCCCACACCTCCTATGCAAAGTCCATTGCGACTGCCGCCCACAGGGCAAACAAGGAAGTCATGGTTCACTTACCCATGGCCAATCTGGCAAACACGCCAATTGGTCCCGGTGGACTTACCGCTAACCTGCCCAGAGTTGATTTTATGACAGCCCTGGATGCCGCCATTGCAGGTGTGCCCTTTGCCAGCGGCATCAACAACCACACCGGTAGCTACCTGACCCAGCAGACACAACAGATGGGCTGGCTAATGGGTGACATGAAAGAACGAGGCTTTTTCTTTATTGATTCTCGCACCACGGCAAAATCCGTCGCTCTAAAGGTTGCGGAACAGCATCATGTTATCGCCTCCAGCCGAGACATATTCCTCGACAATGATCGAAGCGCCAGTGCAATTGATGCAGCATTCCAACATATGATTGATATCGCCAAGCGAGACGGCACAGCAATCGCAATCGGTCATCCATATCCAGAAACGCTACGTTATCTGGAGACTGCGTTGCCGCGATTAAAAGCAATGGGTATAGAAATTGTACCGACCTCAACACTCATCGCTCTACAGCAAGTTAAGCATCAAGCGGCACTTGTGGCGGCTGCTGCGGACTAATTATTCTTTACGTAGGCTATGGCCTCCGCAAGATCAAGAGTACCTTCGTAAATAGCCCTTCCGGTAATCACGCCAGAGATACCACCCAGGATACTTCTGCTGGCCTCTAACAGCGCTTTAATGTCAGCCATGTCTGTGACACCACCGGATGCAATCACGGGTACTGAAATACTTTCCGCCAGTGCTTTGGTTGCATGAAGGTTGACGCCGCCCATCATCCCGTCCTTACCGATATCCGTATAAACAATTGACTCAATTCCGTCGGACTGAAATAACAGCGCAAGGCTCTTAACACTAATATCAGTGACTTCTTTCCAGCCATTTTTTGCAACCATGCCATGTAAGCCATCAAGACCCACAACAATATGACCAGGGAAGCGCTTACACATCTCGCCGACAAACTCTGGCTCTTCAACTGCTTTGGTTCCGATAATGACGTAGTTCACACCGGCCTCGAGATAACCCTCGATAATCTCCGCGGAACGGATACCACCCCCTAACTGAATAGTTAGATCCGGGTGGTTTTTGGCAATGCGTCCGATCGCCTCATGATTTACCGGCTTGCCTTCAAAGGCACCATCAAGATCAACCAGATGGAGTCGTTCAGCACCTTCTGAAACCCACCGATCTGCCATGCCGACGGGATCGTCCGAATAGGTTGTAGACTTGTCTAGTTGACCCTGCTTCAGGTTAACAACCTTGCCATCCTTAAAGTCGATGGCTGGAATAATTTGCACTACAGCGTTCCTTTCGTCGAAGGCATTTTGTTGGCCATGCGGGGGTCCGGCGTAATTGCCATACGTAATGCCCGGCCAAATGCTTTAAAAATAGTTTCGATCTGATGGTGAGCATTCTCACCCCGCAGATTATCAATATGTAATGTGACGTTGGCGTGATTGGTAAAACCCTGGAAGAATTCATGGAATAGGTCGACGTCAAACTCACCCACATGGGATCGAGTAAAATTCACATGGTATTCAAGGCCCGGCCGACCCGAAAAATCAATCACAACTCTGGATAGGGCCTCATCGAGGGGTACGTAGGCGTGCCCATATCGAGTCAATCCAGTTTTATCACCCACTGCCCTGGCCATCGCCTGACCGAGGGTAATGCCAATATCCTCCACCGTGTGGTGGGCATCAATATGCAGGTCGCCGTCGGCCTTAACATTGAGATCAATCATGCCGTGGCGGGCAATTTGATCCATCATATGCTCAAGAAATGGCAAACCTGTATCAAACTGGCCCTGGCCTTCACCATCCAAATTCAGCTCAACGCCTATCTTGGTTTCCAGAGTATCTCGCTGAATACTGGCAATTCTGTCTGCAGTCGCAGTCATGAGGGAACAATCCCGGTCATTAGAAGCGCCGCATTATACCCAAAAACAATTAGATACCTAAAAATGATCTACAGTAAGACCGCCCCATTGGGCAGGTAGCGGTTATCGGTATTAGCCTTAATCCACTGTTTTAGTTCAGAACTAAATGTGCCCCGGCGTTTTAAGACTCTGACCAGGTAAATGACCGGAGAAGTTTGTCCGCCGGACCAGTTAGGCAGTTGCATCTCGGCTTTGGTGAAAAATCGAATTAATTGCTCAAGCCCAGTGTCGTCAAGACTTTCCGCGGCTTGCCATTGGTCAGCCGTCAGCTTCATTAAGCTGGAATCAGACTTCTGCAGGGTTTCTGGCAACTCTGCTTCAAGGGCATCAAGGTTGATGTTCTCTAGCACCTCAAGATATTGAGACAGTTTTTCACGACTGACAGAAACGGGTTTTGCGGGTTCCCAAACACCGGTGGCCATACTACTACCTGGTAAGAATTGAATATTTGCCATGATGCATGGGCGGCAGTGGCAGATGCAAATCTATTCGGTTCTATTGATAAGATGCACAATCGCATGATTCAAGGAGAATACTATGGCTCAATTTAAGGTTATCCCCTCGAGAGAAAAAATCCTCGCCCGGATCCCCGACTATGCCGTTGAGATGGTACCCACGGGTCAAACCGTCACAATTACCTATAAGGGTACTGTCATCGCTGAATCAAATGCAGCACTCTGGGTAAAAGAAACTAAACATGCGGATGTCATCTACTTACCTAGATCCGCCATGCGTGAGGAATTTTTTACTGCCACAGATCACTCAACCTACTGCCCTTTTAAGGGCCACGCAAACTACTGGCAATTGAATGTGGCAGGCGAGATCCAGGACAATATTGTCTGGAGCTACGAATCACCCTACGAGGAAGTACTTGAACTCAAAGACTTCATTTCCTTTTATACCGATCGAACGGCAATGACAATTTCCGATTAGCTCGTCAGTTATTAAGCACCGCGGCTCGCGTCCGGATCAATCTGTTTCCCTCTGACCAGTTTCCCCGGTAGCGCACCGGTCGCAATGCCGTTTTCAAAAATGACTTCGCCGGACTTAATGGTTGCGCAAATGCCATCTGCATTTTGCAAGAACCGTTTACCGCCGGCGGGCAGATCAAAAACAATATGAGGGGTTTTGAGCTTCAGCGCCTCAAAATCAATAATATTGATGTCCGCCTTATAACCCTCGGCGATTAGACCTCGATCCAACATTGAGTAGAGCTCCGCCGGTTGTCTGGTCAGTAGGTTAATCGCTTTTGCCAACTCAATTTGTGCCAGATCTTTGACCCATTTTGTCAGAACGTAAATATTCGCACTCGTGTCACAAATAGAACCAACATGTGCACCCCCATCCCCCAATGCGCTAACCGTAAAAGGATGGCTTAATAGCTGGGGAATAACTTCCTCAGCAAAATTTGCCGCGGGGATATAAACCAGGGCATGACCGTCATTCTCCAACAAATAGTCATACAACCAGGATTCTGGATGCTCACCAGCAGCTTTGGCCCGGGCAGCAACCGAACTATCTCTGGCGGGTAGATACTCAATGGGTTCCTCCAGGGGATACATCTTGTCGAAGCGGGTATTAAAGATTTTGACAAAAATATGAGGATTGTCATTTTCTTCACCAAGAATTTTCGCTTTGATTTCTGGATCCCGCAGCCGCGCCAGCTTCTGATCCGCAGCTAAGCCCTCAAGGGAAACAAAAGTGGGACGCTGGTAGAAGGGACTCATGGAAGCGGGATGCCCCATCATCATGCCCACAGGTCTCGATAACACCTGACCTCTAATATCTAGACCCGCCGCCTGGGCATCTTCCAACATGTCTAATTGTTGCCGCCATAACTCTGGCTGAGGATCCATTTGGAGCAAGGTAAAGGTCCCTTTGGCGCCAGTCTTCTCACTGGTATACCGCAGTATTTCGAACTCGTCCGCAGGGTCTTCCCAATCTGAAATAAATTGAAACACATGACCCTTATCGCCGGACAACACCTCACCCAACTGCTTTAGTTCTTCCGTCGCCGCCTTATAGGTGGGTACAAGTGAGCCATCACTACTGCGATGGACCAATGTTCTTGAGGTAGAAAAACCAACACCGCCAGCATCCACACTTTCCTTTAGCAGTGCTTTCATTTTCACAATATCTTCGGCGGTAGCCGGTTCTCGATTAACCCCCCGTTCACCCATGACATAAACCCGTAGTGGTCCATGGGGCACGAGAGCCGCAAGATCAATATCGTGGGGTTTACTGTCCAGAGCATCCAGGTAATCGGCAAATGATTCCCAGGCCCAGGATAGTCCTTCGTTCATTGCCGTCTCGGGGATTTCTTCCACTCCCTCCATCAACTTGATCAGTACTTCATGATCGGCTTCACGACAGGGCGCAAAGCCGACACCACAATTCCCCATCACCACGGTTGTGGTACCGAGACTAGATGAAGGTTTCAGGTGAACATCCCAGGTCGCCTGGCCATCGTAATGGGTATGGACATCAACAAAACCCGGCGTGACCATTTTGCCCGTGGCATCAATTTCCTGTTTCGCATCCCCATCAATGTGGGGTGCGAGTGCAACAATTTTTCCTGCCTTAACGCCAACGTCCATAAACTGGGCCGGTGCACCGGTGCCATCGAAGACATTACCGTTGCGAATGATCAAATCAAACTGCGACATCAAATTGACCTTGGAGGAGACAAAGGGATCATCACTTTGGCTAATTTTTTGGGGTTTTACAATTGGTAAAATCGTAGATGGAGCGATACCATCAAGTTGCGAGGCTAAGTCCTATTGCGGGTGTAGTTCAATGGTAGAACTCCAGCTTCCCAAGCTGATCACGTGGGTTCGATTCCCATCACCCGCTCCATTTTTCTGACCTGTATACTGAATTTGGCGGTCTGGCGATCGCTAGCTCCAGGTGGAAAGGAGTGCCCTTGCTTCGGTTCGGATTTTTTCAGGGTCACTCAGATACCCCGTGGCAATTGCTTGTATAAACCGCGCCTGACGATTTTTTTCCAGATGAACCGCAACTCTGGCTCGAACGATGCCGGGAGAAGGTGGCTTCGTGATGTAATCAACCGCCCCTGCTCGAAGCCCAGTTTCCTCATTGTGACGATCATCCATAGAAGTCACAAAGATCACGGGGATGCCACTCGTAATCGGATCCTTGCGTAACAAACCACAAACTTCGATGCCATCCATTTCGGGCATCACCATATCCAGCAAAATAATATCGGGTAGTTTCATGCGGGCAAGATCAATGGCAGATTGGCCTGACCTGGCTGTGATAACGGTGTACACATCACCCAGCATGCGTTCCATGACTTTAATCACAGTTTCCTGATCATCAACGACCAATACGGTTGCTTTTTTAGTAGTCACTGCAAAAAACCTTTTACTCTTCCCGTCCCAAGCATACCTAGGGGATTCACCAAAAACTATCTTCAATCAATCGAGCTTTTACTTGAGAGCTGAATCAAGCGCTTAATCTGCACCAGCCCAGCGAACTGTCCCGCACCTAGTCCAGATTGCGATAGCTGGGATACAGCATCAGCCCAATGATAAGCACTATCAAACAGATCGCTGACAGACCCACCGTCAATTGCGGACCAATTGTATCGGCCAGCACACTAATGGGATAAATTGCCACGGACAGAACCGACATCTCCAGCATGTAAATGCTCATGACCCGACCGCGGAACTCATCCTCAACGTAACTCTGAACCAATACGTTTGAAAGCGACATTCGGGCCGCCTGGCCGAATCCAACAAAGGTTAAGAAGACCACACTGAGCCAAAAGCTGGTCGACCAGGCAAAACCCACCAGAGCGATACCCAGCAGCATAGTCCCCGCGAGCAGTGCCCTGGCCCGATTTCGGTTCGGCATAGAAGCCACCAGCAATGACCCAACTAAAGAACCCATTCCAGAAATTGAAATCAACAACCCTAAATCATCGGGTCCAGCATCAAGCACATCCTTCGCAAAACCAGGCAACAACATAAAATAGGTCAAACTGAAGAAAACCATGGCGAAGTTACAGATCAGCAACATCTTGATGATTGGGGTACGCAACACATAGGCAAACCCGGCTCGCAACTCCGCAAGCATCGGTGGGGTGGCACCAACTCGAATAGGCCGGTCGTCGACCACAACTTTAAACATCAGAACCACGGAGGAGAAATAGAGCAACATCATCAACAGATAGACCCACTTCGCCGGATCAATATTGCCGTTACCGCCCCCGAGGGAAGCAACCATAAAGCCGGCCAAACCCGGCAACAGCAGCCGAGCGGCATTCATACCGCTGGTATTCAGCGCAATTGCATTCGTCAGCCGATCCAGCCCGACAACTTCTTTAGTCAGTGCCTGCCTTGCTGGCATCATGATATTCATCACCATGCCCTGGAATACAGATGCAATCAGCAGATGAATAAACAGCAGATCACCTAACGCAATCAATAATCCGACGGCGCCAGCAATCAATGCATTAAAGAACTGGGCGATTTGAATGACGTGTTTCTTCTGCGTAACACGATCAGCGACCACGCCACCTATAGGCGCCGCTATCAAACCAACAAGACCACCGGCTGCCGACATCCAGCCCAGTTTTTCATAGGACCCTGTGATCTCATAGACGAGCCAGCCGCGCACAAACATTTGAATGTTCATGGAGGCGAAGTTGCCCACAAGTGCCGAAAAGAACCAACGGAAATTGGAATCACGAAATGCTTCGAAGGTACGAGGCCAGCGGCTTTGTGGCACAACATCTTCTGCATCCAACAGTGAGTTAGACAAGATGGTGTTCCATTACCCTTTTCAGTAGTGAAGCATTACCACTGGATTAGATCAACCGGATCAAAACGCTATTAGTCGGCTGACGGAAGCGCGGACTTGATTGACTCTATCGAGCTTTGCACCAGACTAGAAAATTTTGCACCGCTCTGCCTGATGCCAGAGCTGGTATCGCTGCTTTTAACGAGTTGCGTGACTTCTTTTAAAACGTCTCGGGTACGTCCCACCTGAGTGCCACTTTCACTGACAAGGGTTTCACTGATGGTCTCGATCTCTGAGACAGAATGGCTAATAGCACTAAAGTTTTCCAAAGCATTTTCCAGCCGATCAACCATCTCAGTTGTCAGTTCCCGTCCTCGCTTCATAACCATCGTCGCTTGGCTTGCCCCGGATTGAAGCTCTGTGACCATTTCATTAATCTCACCGGTTGCTTCTTGAGTTCGCTGGGCGAGCGTTCTTACTTCGTCGGCAACAACCGCAAAACCCCTACCCTGCTCACCGGCCCGTGCCGCTTCAATGGCTGCATTGAGTGCCAGCAGGTTTGTTTGATCGGCTATGCCTCTGATGACCTCCAGGATGCCGCCAATATTCTCGCTATCGGATGCAACCTTGACGATTGACGTTTCCGCGCCTTCAACACTTTGAGAAAGCTCCTCCATCGACTTCCGAGTTTCTACCATGGTGCCCTGACCTCCTGATACCAGGCGGGTCGTCTCCTGGACGAGGTCTCTGGCTTTTCCGGCGTCCGTGGCGAACGAGTCCTGTGCCGCCTCCATACCACCGGTAATCTTGGCGAGATCTGTTTGAACATCGCAATCCACATTGCGCTCTAGCTCCTCGGAGAATTGAGCACAATGCCCCCGCAGGGCAGAAATTAAAATTTCTAGCCGTTCAACTAGAGCCGTCTTTTCATGTTGCGTCACAGCATGCTCAGTTTCGTTTTGCACATCGGCATAGCTACTGTGCAATATCCAGACAGAAACACCCGTAAACGCCAGGTTTCCAACCAGCACACCAGCAAAAACAACGGCGGCAATAGGCGCATAGAGATGGGCTGCTCCCAACAAACAAAGGCTGACAATTGCGCTGGCAATCAGATATTTTGTCACAACCGCAAAAATCGTTTGGTTCATTTTGCATTACCCATTAAATAAATAGTCCACTAAATTAGTTATTTACAGACGTATATGTCCCTTCGTTTAGTGTAGCCGAATTTCTAGCAATGCAAGCTCTACCCCACAGGAGTAGCAAAACACGCTCGAAGCACCAGCGGAACGCCATCAAAGTACTATCGTGAAACCTGACAAAGCGTTCCGCCGGCGGAACGTAGCCATAGACCCTGAATGGCCGACCAACGGACCAGAATATGAGCTTTAGCTGGAATGCATCGAGGAGCGCCTTTTTTCGTTTTTGATCCCTAGTACTGTCCCCAAGGCCTCGTTAGTATGAAGCGACCAAACTCGAGGAGCACATAATGGCAAATTTTGGCGTTCAAATATTTCCAACCGACCAGACCATTGGTCCCGTTGAACTCGCAAAGGCAGTTGAGGAGCGGGGGCTTGATTCGTTATTTTTTCCAGAACACACCCACATCCCGACATCTCGGAAAACCCCCTTTCCAGGAGGCACTGATCTACCCAATTGGTACTGGCGCAGCCATGACCCCTTTGTTGCGCTCTCAGCCGCCGCCGCGGTAACCAGCAGAATCAAAATTGGCACCGGCATTTGCCTGGTGATCGAGAGAGATCCCATTGTGCTCGCCAAGGAATGTGCATCATTGGATGTATTGTCCGAAGGGCGTTTTATTCTTGGCATTGGCGCCGGGTGGAATGTTGAGGAAATGGAAAACCACGGCGCTAGCTATAAGAATCGCTGGAAAATTGTCCGGGAAAAAATGCTCGCCGTGAGAGAGATTTGGACCAAGGATGAGGCGGAGTTTCATGGCGAATTTGTCGACTTCGACCCCCTCTGGTGTTGGCCAAAACCAAAACAAGCCGGTGGTCCTCCCGTATGGCTAGGCGCCAATACCAAGTGGACCTTCGACCGGGTAGCTGAATATTGTGACGGCTGGATGCCAATTGGTGGTATGGGCAGCGGGGGTATGGACAATCTTCGTGCGGCCTGTGAAAAACGCGGCCGAGATGCCAGTGAAATGGCCATTGCGCTGTTCGGTGCTCCCACCGATGTCGAGCAGGTCCAGGGACGTATTGATCAGGGTTTTACCGATATCATTTTCGGGTTACCCCAATCAGAACCGGATAAGGTACTCACCCACCTCGACAGGGTTGCCGCAGTGGCTGACAAAGTCAGAGCAGCTCAGCGATCAGCGTGACCCGATCAACGTGACCCGATCAGCGTGACCCGATCAACGTGACCCGATCAATTTAAAAGAAGCAGTACTGCGCCAATCACAATCAAGCCCATACCCAACAACTCTAGTTGGGTGGGCTTTTCTTTAAAGTAGAACACCGACAACAGTAGCGTGATCAAAAACTCCACCTGGCCAACCACTTTTACATAGGATGCTGACTGGAGTGTCATTGCCGTGAACCAACCGGCAGAACCTAACACACTGGTAACACCAACAAACGTTGCGGGCTTCAGCAGTGATTTCAGCTGGGTTAACTCCTCACGCTTTTGCACGACAACCAGCACAAGACACATCACGGTTTGCAGCGTCACCATATATACCAACATCATGGCAGCCGTTAGGGTCGCGTCATCAGCACCGAGAGACAGGCTACCTTGCCTTAAAAACAATGAGGTCAACGCAAAAGCAAGACCAGCACCAAGCCCAAATGCAGCGGAGAGATTCCAAAGACTTCCAACGCCGCCTTGCCTTGCGATGCTAATCAACACCAGACCACCCACACTGGCAAACATCGCAACCCAACCCAGGGCACTGATCTGTTCCGTAAAGAATGTGATGCCTATTAGCGCTGTAAGCAAAATTTCCGAACGCACAAAAGTTGTACCAACTGCAAAATTACGCATGGCAAAAAGTCGAATGAGTAATATGGTGGCGATAATCTGCATCACCCCGGCAACCAGACCAGACCAGAGAAAGGTGAGATTAAGCTCAGGGAACTGCCAGTTCCGTTGCTGACCAAGAATTCCAAGGTACAGCCAGGCAAAAGGTAAACCAAATAAATAGCGAACCAGCGTTGCGGTGAGGGGCGAGACGACCTCAGCCAGTTGTTTCTGACCCGCGGTTCGTACAGCCTGCATGCTAGCAGCAAGCAGTGTCCACAAAACCCACGTCTCAATCACCATTTTGTATTCTCGACAATCGGCAGACAAAAAAATGCCTGCGCTATGGCAGGCATTCTATTTTCTCCCCCAGGCTTATTGCCAATGACATTAAGACATTGCCAACATACCCGTCGGGAATCAGATCATTTTGCTTTAAAAATGATCCGACTAATCTTACCCAAAACCTTGTACCTACAGCGCTTCGAGAATCTTTTCCGCTGACGACACTTCAAAGGTGGGGCCGCTTTCTACATTTAGCGCGGTAATCACACCATCTTCTGCAATCATGGAATATCGCTGACTGCGAGTGCCCAGTCCAAATGCTGATCCGTCCATTTCTAGACCCATTGCTTTGGTGAATTCGCCGTTACCGTCCGCGGCCATGATCAACTCTTCGGCATTTTTGTCGTTGCCCCAGGCTGACATCACAAAGGCATCGTTGACTGACAAACAAACAATAGAATCAACACCCTTGGCCTTGATCTTGTCCGCATTAACGACAAAACCAGGTAAATGTGCTGCACTACAAGTTGGCGTGAACGCACCAGGAAGCGCGAACAGGACTACTTTCTTACCGGCAAAAACCGCATCGGTGGTGAGATCCTGAGGACCCTTTTCACCCATGACTTTCATTGTTGCCGCTGGGACCTTGTCTCCGACCTGAACTGCCATTTGGAACTCCTTACGATTTGAAAGGGGCCAGTCTGATCGGATGTCAGGATAACTTCAAGCACCAGCTTGAATGATCGCTTTTCCTGGGTAAACTTAAGCCATGAGCTTCTCACATATAGTCGAACAGGCCATTCAAGCATCAATTGCCAGGGGCGATCCCGACAGACTCACTAATAAGGGTCAAAAACTGGATCTCACGGACTGGCAGAACACCCCCGAACCATTACGTATGGGCTATTCCGTTCTAAAAAGCGCTGGAATTAAGCCAGCTGAAGTGGAGAGCAAAAACCAGATCGCCGACCTCAAAGCTGCAATCAAAGCGTTAGATAAAGACCGGGACCGCGAGGCTCGCACCGTGTTAGTGAATAAACTGAACGCCCTTATGGTGACCGACCAACTACGCTTGGAACGCCTGCTTCGCCGGTAGAGTCGTTGCCTTTACTCTCCCATCCTCTATATATTGTTGCTTCGATTTAGCTCGGAGCAACCCACGTGGATCTCTCTTTCGGTCCGGAATACGACACATTCCGAAATGAAGTCAAAGCCTTCCTAACTGATCAAAAATCCGCATCTCCAAAAGGACCCGGCTTTGGCAATGATGGCAAGGCCTGGCAGAGAACTCTCATTGAACACGGCTATACCGCCCGTACAATTCCGAAGGCATACGGCGGCTACGGCGCTGAACCTGACATCTTAAAATCCCGGATCATTGCCGAGGAGTTTTCTAGTGCGGGTGTCAGTCAAGGCCTTGGAGGCCAGGGTATTTCGATGCTGGTGCCGACCCTACTTGAACTCGGCACGGAAGAGCAGAAACAACAATTTATCAAACCCACCATTGATGGTGATCTGGTCTGGTGTCAGGGATATTCAGAACCCGGCGCCGGGAGTGATCTCGCCAGTCTGAGAACCAGCGCTGTACTGGACGGTGACGAGTGGGTCATCAACGGCCAGAAGATCTGGACCAGCACCGCACACCTGGCGGATTGGATTTTTTGCCTGGTGCGCACAGAACCCGACGCAAAAAAACATCACGGCATTTCGTTTCTACTTTTTGATATGAAAACGCCCGGTATCGAAATCCGCCCCCTGGTTGATATGACCGGCGCTGCCAATTTTAACGAGGTGTTTTTCACCGATGTCCGAGTCCCTAAAGACCAGATTGTCGGCAATCGGGGCCAGGGTTGGCAGGTCGCTAATTCTGTTCTTGGCCATGAGCGAGATATGCTGGGCAACCCGAACGCTGCCCTCGGCCGTTTAAACGCCTTGTTTGACCTGATGAACACGGAAACCCTGGCGGGTCAGAAATTAATAGATCATCCCGTCTACCGGGATCGATTGATGCAGATCCAGGGTCGAGTAATGGCTCTGAGATTCAACGATATGCGAATCCTCTCCTCACGGCTTAACCCAGGCCAGGACGCCACCCTTGCCCGTCTAATTGTCAAACTCCAGGGCACAGAATTACGCCACGATCTCGAGGGCCTCGCGATTGATGCGATGGGCGAGCTTGGACTTGCCTACGAGGACAACCCTTACCTTCGAGACAGCGGTAGTTGGCAAAATCAGTATATGTATCAGCTCGGCCTGATCATCGGCGGCGGCACGTCACAAATTCAGAAAAACATTATTAGTGAGCGTGGTCTCGATATGCCCCGGGAACCCAGAATTGCCAAATAAGATTTGCCGAACAAGAATTGCATAACAAAAGCTGCAGATTAAGCGCTGATAGATACCAGCGAGCCAAAATAGGAAGTCAATATGGAATTTGGATTATCAGAAGAACAAACACTACTGGTTGATAGCACCAGCCGTTTTCTTCGAGACCAGGTGAGCCTTGATGTTGTCCGCAAAATTGCCGCCGGTGACTCAACGGATGAAAACGTGTGGTCCGGTCTTGCTGAACTTGGCATTCCAGCATTGTTGATCAGCGAGGATGCTGGTGGCATCAACCTCGGCACCATGGAAGCGGCCCTTATCGCAGAAGTTCTGGGCTTTCACGTGACACCGGGACCATTCATCTCAACGGCGGCGATGGCCACAACCGCGTTATCCGCCTCTAAACGTGTTGACCTACTTTCAGAAATGGCAACTGGCAATTGCCGAGTAGGCGTTGCCTTCAGTGAAGCGGTCGGTGCCAGAGACAAAGCTGGCGTCACGGTAACAAATGGTAAATTGAATGGCACCGCGCTATTTGCCCTCGACGCTGAGGCAGGCTTTTATCTGGTTGCAACCAACCAACGTACAATCTATCTGGTCGACCGGACTGATCTCGAATGTCGAAACCTGACGACCATCGATAAAACCCGCAGCACCTGCGAACTGGTTTTTGATAACTCCTCTGCAGAACTCATCTCCGAAGATCCCGAGGTCTTTGCAAGAAGCCTCGACATGGGTCGAATCATGCTTTCTGCCGACACCCTCGGCGCCGCCCAAAACATGTTGGATCAGGCTGTGGTTTATGCCAAACAAAGGGAGCAGTTTGATCGTCCTATTGCAACGTTTCAGGCCGTAAAACATATGTGCGCCGAAATGGCTGCCCAGCTAGAACCCTGTAGGTCTATGGTCTGGTATGCAGCCCATGCCTTTGACGAACTACCCCTGGAATCCCGACTTGTCGCCTGCCACACCAAAGCCCATATCAGCGAAGTAGGTAAGTTTGTCGCCAGAACTTCAACGGAGGTGCATGGCGGCATGGGCTTCACGGATCTTGTAGGTTTGCACTACTGGTTTAAGCGAATTGGATTCAACAGACAGTTATTGGGTGCGCCGGAGTTACTACGCGAGGAAGCCGCAAAATTGCAGGGTCTTGTCGCCTAACAACAATCGCCGGACAACAAACGCCGGAAAAAAAGTAATCAGGCAAAATTAAAAACCTTAAGGAAAAATAAACCCAAACTACAGGAAAGAATACATACCAGGGTTGTGGTCATCACCAGGTTCGCCGCCAGCACGTCATTGGCACCCATGGCTTTCACCATTGCGTAGGAAGCCGTGGCGGTTGGACTCACAAAAAGCAAAAAGAGCACACCAAGATCCGTGCCTCTAAATCCAAGTTGAATTGCAGCCATCGTCAACAAACCGGGTAGCAATAGCGCCTTTAGACCAATTACTAGAGCTGTTGCCTGGGAAGAGTCACGCAATGCTCGCAGGCTCATACCTGCTCCGGTACCCAGTAGCGCCAGAGGCAGAGCCATGGAACCAATATAGTCACCAGCGCTCAACAAAATACCCGGTATTTGGATACCAAAAAATGCCACGACGAAGGCCAGGGCAATTGCAATGATCAGCGGGTTTTTAAGAATATCGACAAAGATTTTTGTCCAATCTAAATCAGTATTGGCGTAAAAACTGAGAATAAACACCGACAAAATATTGTAAGAAACCGTTAGGCTTGCCATCAGCAGAGACGCCAGGGCAAGGCCCGCCGCACCATAGGCGTTGGCACATAAAGCCAACCCAATCACCCCAAGATTACTCCGAAAAGCCCCCTGCACCACCACACCTCGATCAACCCGAGGCTCAACAAACGTTGCCGCAAACCAGCTCAAGGCGAAGGTCAATACAGCACCCGCCAGGCTAAAATAGAAGACCGGGAAATTGATTGTATTGTTGAGGTCAATCTGGCTAATTGTGGTGAATAGCAGCACAGGCAAACAGATTGAAAACACCAATCGCGACGCAATCTGATTAAAGTGATCATCGATAAACCCAATCCGGCGCAGCACTAGCCCCAGCAACACAATCAAAAAGATTGGTCCGGTGACAATTAAAGTGTCTGATAGAATGCTTAAGTACAAGGAAGGCTCCGATATTGAGCGGTGATTTTACACACAAGTTGGCTGGCTTTCTTGAAGCCGCGAAACCCTCTATATTGTGGTGATCATCAGCAGCCAAATAAATGGGTAGAAAAAGAGGGGAACTCAAATGACCGAATACAATCCGCTGCCCGAAGAATATCGATCAGCCAAACCAGCAACCGACGCCACCAAAGCCGTAAACGCTGCCTTTTTGGACCGGTTAGACTTTTCTGATCGGAAGAGTTTCGATGACGCCAGCCGTGGATTTATTGCCACCCTTGATCCCATCAGCATTCCCCATGATGCCGGCAAACGCCCGGCATTTGAATTGGAGTCCTTGAGCTTTCTAAAATCAGAAGCCGCCGATACTGCCAACCCGTCCCTGTGGCGACAGGCGCAATTAAACGCCAATCACCATGGACTTTATGAAGTGGTGCCCGGCATCTATCAGATCCGCTCCTTCGATATCGCCAATATGACACTCATTAAAGGTGATACCGGTTGGATTATTATCGACCCGTTAACCTCTACAGAAAGCAGCCGGACAGGTCTGGAACTTGCCAATCGAGAATTGGGCGAACGGCCGGTTAAAGCCGTCATTATTACCCACAGCCATGCGGATCACTTTGCCGGCGTCCTGGGTGTTGTCAGTCACGAAGAAGTCGACAGCGGCAAAGTTGCCATGTTGGCGCCGGAAGCATTTGTTGATGAAGCCCTATCGGAAAACGTACTTGCCGGGAACGTCATGAGTCGTCGTGCAACTTACATGTATGGCAATCTGCTTAAGCCCTCCGCCACTGGATTTATCACCACTGGACTTGGCGCTGCACTTTCCATGGGCAGCACCGGATTTATTGTGCCCAACGACACCATCACCACAACGGGGGAAACACGCACCCTGGATGGCGTCGAAATTGAATTCCAAATGACCCCAGGCAGCGAAGCCCCGGCAGAAATGGTGTTCTACTTTCCGCAGTTTAAAGCCCTGTGTATGTCTGAGATCACCTCGCACCATTTACACAATGTATACACCCCAAGGGGAGCGCAGGTTCGGGATGCCTACGCCTGGAGCGCCCAAATCAACGAATCAATTGAACTGTTTGGTGACCGCCTAGAAGTCGAATTTGCCAGCCACCACTGGCCTATCTGGGGTCGCGAGGATGTCATCGACTACCTCAAAAAACAGCGCGACACCTATAAATACATCCACGACCAAACCCTGCGCCTGGCTAACCTTGGTTACACCAAAGAAGAAATCGCCGAGCAGGTTCAACTTCCCAAAAGCCTCGATAAAGAATTCTACAACCGGGACTACTATGGCACCGTGCACCACAATGCCCGGGCGGTTTACGTCAAATATTTAGGCTTCTTTAACGGCAACCCAGCTTCCCTATATAAATTGCCTCCGGTTGCTGCCGCAGAAAAATATTTGGAATTTATGGGTGGTGCTGACGCCATCGTCGAGAAAGCCAGGCCCTACTTTGACAAGGGTGAATACCGCTGGGTTGCTGAAGTCCTAAACCATGTTGTCATGGCGGATCCGGATCATATCGAAGGCCGCGCCCTACTCGCCGACACCCTGGAACAGTTAGGTTACCAATCAGAATCGGGTCCCTGGAGAAACTTTTACCTGTGCGGTGTACTGGAACTCCGCAACGGTTTACCCAAGGGCGCAATGTTTACCGCCACGGCTTCAATGGCAGCATCCATCCCGATGAAAAACATGTTCGACTCTATGGCCGTGAGACTCAATGGTCCAAGAGCGGAAGGTCTGGCGATATCTATTAATCTCGCCTTCTCGGATATGGAACCCTGGCACCTGAGTATCGAGAACTCCGTGCTTAACTCGACGGAAAATCGCCAACTAGACGATGCCCAGACAACCCTTAAATGCGCCTCGATCGATTATAAACGACTGATGATGGGGCTCGCTGACGGGCCGACGTTAATGCAGGAAGGTAAACTTGAGATTGAAGGCGATGCTGGAGTACTCCTACAACTTGCCGGATTGTTTGATCAATTTGAACGACGCTTCCCAATCATGACCCCTCGAAAACCCTGGGCTTAGCAGACACACCTTGAAGGAATCCAAAATCTAGTTTCGAGAAGTACCGCCGTTAGTAGGGGAACTTTTCCGTCGCTGGCTGGCGGCCCTCCGGGCTCCCCTCGCTCCTCCCGCGAGCCTAGGGCTCACGGCCTAGTGAGGGTAGCCCGGAGGGCCGCAAGCAGCGGGACAAATGAGTATCGCTCACTTCTGCGACGCCACAATCAATTCGAATTTGACTTTAACAATATGCTAGCAAACGTTAGCTCTGTGGCATTCTCCGCAGCATCGAATCCTGGGCCGCCGTCGCAATCAACTCACCGGCCTGGTTATAGATCCGCCCCTCGTTCATGCCCCGGCCATCCGCCGCCGCAGTACTGGTCTGATCAAACAGCATCCAGTCACCCACATCACATGGACGATGAAACCAAACACTGTGATCAAGACTGGTGAGCCGATGGGTCATAAACGGAACGCCGTAGGGCACAACAGAATTGAACATCAAGGTCCCGTCCGACAAAAACGCCAGGGCGCACTGGGTGGCTCTTGGGGATACATCACCCTCATGATTAGACTTCATCCAGGTTTGAAGGCAGGGTTCCCGACCAGGCTTAAATTCGTCCGGCACAAAACTGTCGGAAATCTGCATCAAGGTTGCACGGTTTTTGGTCATCATCGGCGGAGTGAACTGCCTGCCCGCAGCAGCAAGTTTTGTCGCCAATGCTTCTGGAGAAATCACATCGGGCATTGTTGGCTGATGCTCATCACCTTCCTCGGGCAGCTTGTAACTGGCGATCATGTGAAATGCCTGGCGACCATTTTGTTCCGCCGAGATAGCTCGCATATCTGCGCCCCGGCCTTCTTTTAAACGTGTTACTCGATAAATGATATCGGCTTCCGGGTCACCGGGATTCAAAAAATAGGCGTGGAATGACTGAGCAACTTTAGGTTCCTCGACGGTCTGAAATCCAGCGGCCAACGCCTGGCCCAGAAAGTGACCGCCGTAAATGCCGAGCCGACCATAACTTTCCGCTTTGCCCACAAAGACGTCCGGTGCTTCGGTTGCCGTGACGGACATCAGTTCGGGTAGGTTCAATTCCATGGATTTTGCTCAATCATCAATTCGGCGCACAGTCTAAGGGAGTTTGCCGTTCGGGCAACCGCTTAACATAGGCGAAATAATCCTATATCAAGCAAATAAATGCGCACTGTTACCTAAATAGGGTGAGACGGGGGAAGAAGTTGAGAGCTGAAATTAAAAGCTAAAAAAGAGGTGAGATAGGCCGGTCCCGCCGCTAAACCCGTGAAGCAGCCTATCGATTCCAACTACTAGTAAATCAGCTTTTTTTACTGAAGCTCTGCCAGCATATCCGATACTTTGGTGAACTTAACCCTTGGACGGCCCTGGGCTGCTCCGCGACTGGTTTCGATCTCATCTAACTTATTCCATTCTGCATAGCTAAAGACATTTTCTACGCGACTGTCCACCAGGGTTTTGGCGTCCTCTATGGCCGAACTCACCGGAGACAGAATTTTGCCTGCTTTAAGATCTTCCACCATCATATTGACCGTTTCCTGGGCGCAGGTTTTATTGGTACCAATAACCCCCGTGGGGCCTCGCTTGATCCAACCGGCGGTATAGAGTCCCGTCACAACTGTGCCGTTATCGACAATTCGGCCAGACTCGTTGTTGATCGTGCCCCAACTCTCGTTAAACGGGATCTCGGGCAAAGGCGCCCCCCGATAGCCAACTGAGCGGAACACCAATCCAACGGGTATGGTCTCTTCAATATCTGTGGCCCGGGCTTTTACGCTGCCATCTTCGGCTGCATAGGCTTCGTTCTTGAGGATTTTAATGCCCGACACATGACCGTTTTTGTCCCCGACGAGCTCAGTCGGGGACACCAGAAAACGGATCACCAATTCTTTACTCTTACCTGTGGATGTTCTGGCTGCGAAGTCTTCGATCGCGGCAACATTTTTAGCCACATTCTTATCCCCGTTTTGATCCATTTCAGCTCTGCTGGCTGGGTCTATTGCCGCCTCGGCGGAGGGGACGGAAACATCAGCATCTTCTAACTCGCCCATCTCTTTGATTTCTGGTGGGGTATAGGCTGCCTGGGCAGGACCCCGGCGGCCGAGCACGTACACCGTTTTGATCTTGGATTGACGTAATGCAGCTAGAGCATGATCCGCCATATCCGTCGATTTCAGCTCGTTATCGGTTTTGAGCAGGATTCTGGCCACATCAATTGCGACATTGCCAAGACCCACAATCGCGGCGCTCTCAGCCTGCAAATTGAACTGATAATCCACGTAATCGGGATGGCCGTTGTACCATGCAACAAAATCCGTCGCCGAGTGGCTACCCTGCAGATCTTCGCCAGGTACATTCAAATTGCGATCACCCGGCGCGCCGGTGCAGAAAATGATCTGGTGGTAATGCTGTTTTAGGTCATCCAGATTGATGTCAGAGCCGTATTCAACATTGCCGTAAAATCGAAAGTTCTCCTGTTCTGCACTCTTGTTATAGGCACGGGTTACAGTTTTATACTTTTGGTGGTCTGGCGCGACACCCGCTCGAACGAGCCCAAATGGCGTTGGCAAACGATCAAACATATCCATCTCAACATGGACATCAGTGTGCTTAAGAAAGTTGCTTACGGTGTAAAAACCCGCTGGCCCAGAACCAATAATCGCAACACGCAGCGGATTCTTTTCGGTGCCCACTTCTGACATGCAAAACTCCTTGGATCAATCTTGTTTGAGGTTAGCATTTAACTGCGCAGCAAATAAACACTGCTCGCACCACTACGCGTGATACAGCATACTATTGCGAAAATAACATGAAAATTCTCCGGCAAATCTGTGACAAATAGCATCACTGACAAAAGAGAGCTGACGACTAGAGAGAGGTTTCTGGTCGGTCTCGGTATTCGCCCAAGAGAAGCCCCCTTAGTTGCACTACTTTTTAGCAATATGTTCCTCTCGGGTATTGCCATCGGCATGATTCGAGTTTGCGCCTTTACGCTGTTCCTCGAGTACTTTGCTTCGGAGCAGCTCGCCCTAACGGCGATTGGAATTGCAGTTCTGGGCACACTGATCACCCTCATTCTTGAACGCTCCACCCGGAAATTTGCGGCGGATCGCTATATCTATACGGTGCTGGGAACAATTTTACTGGGGCTTTTTGGTGTTTGGGTCTTACTTGGCGCCATTCCCGGCAAGGTCATTGCCTTTACCCTGCCGCTGTTCTTCGAAGTGGTCTATATGTTGTTCAGTTTGCAATTTATTGCCCTGCTGACTCGGCTGCTTAATGTACGGCAAACCAAACGACTGTCCGGATTATCCCGGTCGGGAGAATTTCTGGCGGAAATGGTGGGCGGGTTCTCCATCTTTCTACTGCTGAACTATATGGAAGTGAAGGACCTATTACTGGTCGCCTCCGTCGCTGTGGTTGGCGTCTTTTTAATTGTTCGACGCACCGCTCAGGTATTTAATCGCCACCTCACCACGGTAACAGAACATTCCGAAAGTGAGGATCAAGGTCGCATGCTCAGCATGCTGTCCCTTCGTTATGTAAAACTGATTGGCTTATGTTATGGCGCTTTTATTTTTGCTTACTTTTTCCTCGATGTGGCCTTCTACAAATATGCGGTAGAAATTTACCCTAACGAACGAGATCTAGCCGGATTTATCGGTCAGTTTTTTGCCACAACCGGGTTTCTGACCCTCCTCACCATGGTGTTTATATTTGCGCCGTTTCTGCGTCGATTTGGGGTGCTGGCGGGTGTCATTGCATTTCCTTTGTTGGTTGGCATCGGTTCAACCGCCGTTAGCTCTCTGGAATTTGCCGGGTTCGAGATTGGCGTGATTTTTATTGTCATGGTGGCAACCAATGGCCTGCGAGTCATCCTTCAGTCCGCCATTTGGCGGCCCACCGTTGGCATCCTGTTCCAGGTTCTACCGGACCGCCAGCGCTCCCTCGGGACATCCCTGATCGAAGGCATTATCGACCCTCTGGCGAGTGGACTTGCTGGTATTACACTTTACGTTGTCTCCGAGTACTTCGGCTGGCCACCGGAATTGTACCTACTGCTATTGGCCGGTCTAATGGTCGTTTGGGTCATCTGTGGGTTCATGATTCGGCGAAATTATCTATCCAGCCTGGTGGAAAGTATTCAAACCAGAAAGCTAGGCCGCCTGGACATGAATCAGCTCGATAGTGAAAGCCTAAAAATCATCCTTCAAGGACTAGACAGTCCCTACCCGGCAGAAGTGTTTTATTGCCTCGATATTCTCGAAGAAATTGAACATCCGGACATCACGAACTACATGCAGTACATTCTTGCCAGCAAGAACGAAGCTGTCCGAATGGACATACTCAGGCGCCTTGAACGACTAAAACTGAAAAGGCTCTCGCCACAAATATCCCTTCGAATCGATAGCGAATTTAATCCCACGGTCCTCGGCCAGGTTCTTCGTACGTACGCTGCACTAGATCAGCCCGATGTCATTGATAAACTCAGCCCTTTTCTACAGCACGAACACTCTGAAATCCGCAAAGGAGCGCTGGTAGGCATACTCAACTGCGCGCCGAATATGGAACAGTCTCTGGATTATTTGTTGAATGCCGCCCGATCCGATGACCCACGGGACAGAAGATTTGCAGCCGACGTACTTGCTGCTGTTGGCAGCACAAACTATAGCGGCTACCTATCAGAGTTGCTCGATGACACCGACCCGGAAGTTGTTGATAGTGCAATTATTGCCACAGGGGCAGTGAAGGACGAACGCCTTGTCGCAAAACTAGTCGACAAACTGAGTATTCCCGCACATCTGGGCCGGGCAGGTCAGTCCTTACAACAGCACGGTGAAGGCGCACTACTCGACCTGGAGCGCACGCTTTCCAATCCTTCGGTTAGCCGGGTGGTTCGACGTAAGGTGGTTGAGATACTGCAGGAAATTGACTCTACCGCAACAACCGACATTCTACTTCAACACATCGACATTGATGACCCCGAGTTACGCCACCACGTTTATGTGGCGCTGGCCAATCTTCGCTATCAGTCCACCGATGATGATCGCTATAAATTCGTCAATACACTCAACGAAGAAGTTCAGGCAGTGACTTTTCTCCTCGCATCGATGGAGGACATCTGGGGCGTCGAAGGACTCGAGGGTGTGCACTCTGCGATGGGCCACGAGTTAGACCTGCATCGAGACAATATGCTGCTGCTCACCTCCTTTATCTTCAGTTCAAGCGTGATGCTAGATACCAGAGCCAATATTGACTCCAAGATATCGGAACTACGGGTTTTTGCCCTGGAAGTCCTGGACAATCTGTTAACCGCCGAAGTGAAACAAATTGTCTTTCCTCTACTGGACGATTTGACCGTTGCCGAGCGGTTACAGGCGCTATCGGTGCGCTTTCCCCAGACACGCATGACCGCGGATCTGCGCCTGCATCATGTGCTCGACAGCTATTACGGGCAATCTTTGTATTGGACCCGGGCGGTACTCCTGCACAAGATTGGTGAGCTGCAGCTGACAGAATTTGAGGATCTGATTCGGAGCAGCCTCAACGATCAGGAATCCCTGGTAAGGGAAACCGCTCTGTGGGCCTTAGCCCAGCTCAACCCCCCTGACCTGCCAAAAACTCTGTCCGCCCATGCCGACGACGAGAGCACCAATATACGCAGCATTGTTGCGGAACTACTGGCCTCCACCGCAAAAACCGCAAGCTAACCAGCTCAAGCTAAAGTTTTCCTATCGCCGCTGAACCCTGCATAATACGGGGGTAACGTTACCATCCGTGGTTATATGCTTCTCACCATCGAGAAAATCCTGATCTTGAAGTCGGTTAACATCTTCTCTTCTGTTCCAGAAGCGCAGTTGGCCGACCTTGCGACGATTGTCGAATCTGTTGAGTACCTTGCTGGAGAAACGATCATCCGCCAGGGTGAACTCGGCACCAGCATGTATATTGTCGTCAACGGTAAGGTCCGCATTTCTGAAGGCGATAAAGAACTCGGGGTACTGGGTACCCGTACCGTGTTTGGAGAACTGGCGGCGTTGGATCCAGAACCCCGGGCAGCCACGGTCAATGCCGTAGAAGACTGCACACTCCTGCGACTGGACGGAGAAGCACTTTATGAGCTGATGTCCGGGAACAAAGACGTCACTCGCGGCATCATACAAGTACTGTGTGACTACACCCGCACAAATCTCAATCTCGCTAAAAGCTAAGATCGTTTCCCAAAATTGGGAAACTCACAAATTAAAAGGATGAACTATGTCTCGGCCTCTCATTATCGTGTCCACCCTGGTCGGTCTTATTGTTGTTGGAATTGTCGGTCTTATGGTCGTCTTGGATAACCCAAGCGCCTATAAACAACGCATCTCAACCGCATTCGAAAGCCAAACGGGTTATGGATTGCAGATCAACGGTGACATCGAATGGCAATACTTCCCGCCCATTGCCATTGCCTTAAAAGATGTTGCTGTGACCACGCCTAAATCGGCAGCACCCCTGGCGAGCTTGAAGTCCGCTAGCGTTGATCTCAAACTATTACCCCTCATTTTTGGTGGTAGCGTTGAAGTGAGCGGACTCAGCATTGACGGTTTAACGGTTAATGCCGAGGTTGATGCCGCCGGTGAAGGCAATTGGGAGGTATCTGAGGTAACAGAGGCAGAAACAGGAACCGCCAGTTCCACATCTGAAAGCTCAGACTCAACGGCTACTAATGATGCCAGCAGCGACAACTCGATGAGCGTGGATATCGGTGGCATTGATATTACCAACGCCAATGTGAACTACCTCGACAAATCTACCAACAGCCACTATGTCCTGACCCTCAGTCAGTTTCGTACCGGCCCCCTGGGTACAGGAATCACCACGGACATTAACAGCAACCTGAAAGTTGAAGACAAAATAAGTCAGTTAATCGCTGATGTTGAATTGACCGGAAAAGCCGTCATCAACGAGTCTTTGGATGAATTCACCCTCGAAAATTTCACCATTGCCAGCACCGTTACCCAGGCCGATAGCGCGCCGATCACAACAACCGTGCGCATGAACGGCAAGGTAAACACCAGCACCGGCACGGCCAAATTGAACAACAGCGAGCTCACTCTGGCGGAACTAAAACTCGCCTTTGGCATTGATGCCACTGACATTTTTGGCGCAACAAAATTTACCGGCAATATCAGCGCACCAACATTTAATGCCAAAACACTGTTGGCCGCATTAGATTCTCCAATGACAACGGAAAACCCCCAGGCCCTCACAGAGGTCAGCTTAAATGCAGATATCAACGGCAGCCTTGACCAGATCAAGCTGACAAACCTGAAGCTGAACATGGACCAGAGCAAATTAGACGGTGATATCACCATCACACTCGCCGCAAAAACGGGCATCAACTTTAACCTGGCGGTCGATAGCATCATTGCCTCGGACTATCTGGAACCCACAACAGAAACAACAAGCACGTCAGGCGCAGCATCCTCAACCGCAGTTATTGCCGATAGCGAAGTGATCCCGGTTACCGACTTAAAGGACACCAATATTGATGGCACTTTTACTATTGCAAAGGTGCAATACGAGACCTGGAATGCCACCAACATTAAGTTAAAACTTAAGAATCAGGATGGACAGCTTAGCGTCACCAGCAGTGCCGATGCCTATACCGGTAGCATCACCCTGAATCTGGCGAGTAATTATGCCGGCAAAACCCCGAGCACAACTTCAGCATTTACTGTCACCGGGATCGATATCACAAAAGCGTTAGAGTTTGACTCGATTACCGGAACCCTGGAACTGAACGCCAACCATACATTCAAAGGCAATATGATGAGCCAGTTGGTCGACAGCTTAAATGGTCAATCCACCTTTAAGATCGCCGACGGTACATTGGACGTACGACCAATTAAAAAGATTGCAGCCATTGTTGATGGCCTGCAGGGATCAAACTCCGGTATCGCCGAATGGCCCGACATGCTGCCCTTTGCCTTCCTAACGGGAGACCACAATTTCAAAGTAGGCATCAGCAAAGATCAAAGCCTAAACGCCTCGATCGAAAATATGCGGATTAGCGGCACCGGCGGCATCAACTATTTTGCGAATACCCTCGCCTATGATCTGGAAACAACCCTGCTGGCAACCAGCGGTCAGTTTAAGGTCAGCCCTAAACTCACGGGCGTTCGCTTTCCGTTACATTGTGCAGGCTCTTTAGATGCAGACCCAATTGACCTTTGTCTACCGGATCGAAGCGCGATCACCAAAATGATCACCGAGCTTGCCACCCAGGAAATCAAACGCCAGGGTACAGAAGCGCTGAAGAAGAAACTGGAAGAGCAGGTACCGGACGAACTGAAAGACAAAGCAAAGGATCTATTAAAAGGGTTATTCAACTAGGAATGCCAGCCTCCTTCTCTGACCGGTTATTAGCCTGGTTTGATCAACACGGCAGGAAGCACCTGCCGTGGCAACAGGACATCTCACCCTATCGCGTCTGGGTGTCCGAGATCATGCTGCAACAAACCCAGGTCACAACGGTTATTCCTTATTTTGAGCGATTTATGGATCGCTTCCCCATCGTGAACACGTTAGCCGAGGCTGACCAGGACGAAGTCCTGCATCTCTGGACAGGACTGGGTTACTACGCCCGGGGAAGAAACCTACACAAATCCGCAAAAATCATTACCGAGCAATACAACGGAGAGTTTCCAGACACCCAGGAAGCCCTTGAAGCATTACCTGGAATTGGCCGATCTACCGCCGGCGCCATTCGCGCCATTGCGATGCAGCAACATGCCGCCATATTAGACGGCAATGTTAAGCGCGTCCTCGCAAGATTTGGCGCGGTGGATGGCTGGCCAGGGCAACCGACAATTGCAAAAGATCTATGGCAACTCGCAGAAGCATTAACGCCAACCGCAAGAACCGCAGACTATACCCAGGCCATTATGGATCTAGGTGCAACACTTTGTACCCGCAGTCGGCCGCGATGCTCGGACTGCCCGCTTTCTGCAGATTGCCAGGCCTTTATCGAAGACGCGATCGCACGATATCCCGGTAAGAAACCCAAAAAAGACAAACCCATCAAATCAACCTGCATGCTAGTTGTGCAGGATGCCGTGGGCGATCTACTACTCAAACAGCGCCCTCCCAGCGGCCTATGGGGTGGGTTATGGAGCTTTCCTGAATGCTCGCCTGAGGAAGTAGACCAGACCCTCGAACAACTCTCGATCGGCGCGCGCAATATCAACCACCTCACACCCTTTCGCCATACATTTACCCACTTCCATTTAGATATCACGCCCATTCACGTAAAATCGGAATCTAATCGTGACGAAGTCGCTGAATCCGGGAGACTGTGGTATTCACTTCAAGCACCACAGTCCGTTGGACTAACCCGGCCGGTGACTAAAATCATCGATGGGCTAACAGCTAGAACAATAGACAGACAAATAGAAAGCTAATGAAACACTTCCACAAACAAAAATTGAGAATGCTATGAGCCGTACCGTGATGTGTTCGCGTTATAAAAAGGAACTTCCCGGCCTCGACGCTGCTCCCTTCCCTGGCCCCAAAGGTCAGGTGGTGTTCGACACTGTTTCGGCGAAAGCCTGGGAAGAATGGCAAACCCATCAGACAATGTTGATCAACGAGAAACACCTCAACATGATGGACAAAGAATCCCGCAAATATCTGAACGAGCAGCGGGATAAATTTCTAATCGGCGAAGCCATTGATCACGCTGAAGGTTATGTGCCTGAGTAGCTAAACGTTCCATGCGCAACATGCCCCACCTCGAGCAGAATAATAGGCTAGTAAAATGATCGAAGTGTTTACGGCAAAAAAAATTATCACCATGAATGATGCCTGGCCAACAGGCACCGCCGTCGCGGTAAGAGATGGTGTCATTCTTGAAGTCGGCACGATCGAAACTCTGCAGCCCTGGCTTAGCCAACACGAACACCGGTTTAACGACACCTTCAAAGACCAGATCATTATGCCCGGTTTTATCGATCCACACCTGCACCCGGTGATGGCGGCGGTGTTGTTACCCATGCAGTTTATTACTGCTCTTGAATGGAAATTCCCCTGGGAAACCGTGCCCGCGACAACAACACCCGATGGCTTTAAGCAAAAGCTACAGCACTACCACGAGTCTCTACCGGTTGGTGAGCCGTTTTTTAGCTGGGGTTACCACAAGCACTGGCATGGCGAGATCGGCAGACCCATGTTAGATAAAATCTTCGGAGATCGGCCTACGGTAATCTGGCAACGCTCTTTCCATGAGGTGTATTTAAATACCGCCATGCTGAATCAGCTCGGCATCGAGGAGGATAAGGTCCGGGATCGCCATCAAATTGACTATAACAACGGACACTTTTACGAGAACGGTTTGAGCTATGCTATTGGCAAATTGAACGCCATCATTATGTCCCCCGAGTGGATCAACCATGGTTTAACCCGACTCAAACAACTTGCACACTTTGGCGGCCACACCACCCTTGGCGATATGGCCGTGGGCCTGTTCGATGACCTCATCAAAGAATGGGAAACAGGCCGTGCCATCATGGGTGGCAGTGACGCACCTTTTAGGGTTTTAGGTGTTGCCCACATCAATCGTATTCGTGCAGAGCAAGGCGATCACATAAAAGGCGTCGCCTTCGCTAAAACCCTGCCGGAACTCAACACCGCCAATTATCGATTTACCAACAAGATCAAAATGTTTACCGATGGCGCATTTTTCTCTCAGCTGGCCATGTTACAAGCCCCCGGTTATATCGACGACCACCTGGGTGAATGGCTGATGGTACCCGAGGACTTTGAAGCCGCCGCCAGAGTTTATTGGAACGAGGGTTTTGAAATCCACGTGCACTGCACCGGTGATCTAGGACTAGAACTGGCACTGGACACATTAGAAAAACTCCAGTGGGAGCGGCCACGGTTTAATCATGGTTTTACCATCGAACATTTTGGCTTCAGCACTCCAGAACAAGTGCAGCGGATCAAAACACTCGGCGCAAACGTATCCGCCAATGTCTATTACCTACATGAACTCAGTGCAGCCTATAGCAATGTTGGTATCGGCATCGAACGCGCTCACCAGATGGCGCGAGTGGGCGCCTGCGAACAGGCGGACATACTCACGGCATTTCATTCTGACTTCCCGATGGCCCCGGCAATGCCACTCCACAGCGCATGGGTCGCCATAACCCGGGAAAACTGTGACGGCGATGTGGTTGCGCCGGAACTTTGTATGAGTTTGGATCGTGCCCTGCGGGCCATCACCATTGATGCTGCCGCCATACTGGGTCTGCAAAATGAAACCGGTAGCATTCGCGCCGGCAAAAAGGCGGACTTCGCCGTCTTGGACCAAGACCCCTATGAAGTTGGCGCTGGCGGATTACGCGACATCACAATCTTGGCCACGGTTTTTGAAGGTAGAGTGTTTCCGATTAGTGCTCTAGACAATGTCCAAACCAATGTTTGATCTGCCCATCAGTATTGTTGCAGGCTACCTGGGCTCCGGCAAAACCACCTATATCAACCGGCGATTAAACAACTCAGGCGGCGTTCGCTTTGGGGTACTGGTGAATGACTTTGGCAGTTTAAACGTTGATGCAGAACTGATCGAAGCAAGCGACGGCGTCACGGTTGCATTAGAAAACGGCTGCGTCTGCTGCTCAATGGAAGGCGGTTTGGAACAAGCGGCCGACCAGCTCCGCGCTATTGCCCAGAACATTGACTGGGTACTACTTGAGGCAAGTGGCGTGGCTGACCCGACCCGCCTAAAAGACAGAGTCTTATCCTGGCCAGAGTTTGAGCTAAAAGAGACACTGACCCTGGTAGATGCCACCCGGATCAAACAACTGACCCAGGATAAATTTATTGCCGGCCATATCCGCAAACAACTTGAAGAAGCAGAGAATTTTATTATTACTAAGCAGGACCTAATGTCTTCAGATCAGCTTCCAGAGCTGCAAACATGGCTGCAGCAACAGCGAGTGCGTCCTAGCTTTTCACCGGAAGCACGCCCGCCTCGGTTTCTAGCAGAGAAGATCGAATTTGACGAACCCCAGTCCAAACAAACACTAGAAACCTGGCTCAACAACCTGGATGAGAGCACCCTACGGCTAAAAGGATTTGTCCAATTACAGGACCAGCCCAATAAATGGCACCTGGTTCAATGGGTCGATCAACAGTGGACCATTACCCCCCATACCAGCAGCAAGCCGAATCAAACGGGCCTCGTCAGAATTAGTGCCGCACCACGACCGCACCCCAGCCAAATCAACCCCAAAATCACCCCAGAATTGGCTCGATAACTTGACTCAACCCCCCCGCTTCGGTTTAATACCGCCCTCTCGATTCATGGCCTCATGAATACCGAGAAACTACGAAGATGATCAAAGTGGCCGGATAGCTCAGTCGGTAGAGCAGGGGATTGAAAATCCCCGTGT
>TARA_R110002072_G_scaffold86774_13_pt1 | contig 34066 bp, 34 predicted proteins | sample TARA_R110002072 | Tara Oceans TARA_R110002072 (sample SAMEA4397118) | marine metagenome | biome: Polar Biome; feature: [SRF] surface water layer (ENVO:00010504); material: water (ENVO:00002006), including particulate matter (ENVO:01000060) such as... | depth 5 m
ATCAGCAGCGCCCCGGCGAAACTGCCGTAGACGCCGAGCAGCGAGACCCGGTGCATGGCGGCGACGACGAGCAGCAGCCCCGCGACCCCCGCGAGCCCGGCCAAAAGCAGGCTGCGCGGGAAGGTCGCGCGCTCGCGATTGTCGAGCCAGGCGACCAGCCCGGTGGCGAGGAACCACATCGCGATCGTCGCCACCAGCGGGAGAATATGGCCGCTCCAGCTCACCATGCGGGCTGCAGCCGCACTTTGGCGGGCAGGGTGTTGCTCCGCACCCGGTGGAAATAGAGCGCGGCAAAATTGACCGCTACGCCCGCGCCGCCGCGAAGCCTCTGCCACGCTCCACTCATTCCGCCCGCCTGCTTGCCGTCCTCGATCCGCCGCGTCGCTTGCAACAGTCGTTCCATCCGCGCGCGGAAGGCGGGATCGTCGGTGGCCAACTCCACGGGGAAGACTTGGCGGCTGATCTGGTTGCAGATGGAATAGACGTCGTAATCATATTGCGTCGGATCGACCCCCAGCGCCGCGTGGAACACCGGGCGCGCGTGGTCGCGGACATACATGGTGGCATAGACCGAGAGCAGGAAGAACCGCACCCACAGCTTGTTCAGGCCGGTCAGCAGCTTGGGATCGGCGCGCATCAGCATGGCGAAGGCCTCGCCATGACGGAACTCGTCGTTGCACCATTCCTCGAACCACTGGAAGATCGGGTGGAACCGGCGGTCGGGATGGCGCGCCAGATGGCGGAAGATGGTGATATAGCGCGCGTAACCGATCTTCTCGGAGAGATAGACCGCGTAGAAGATGAATTTCGGTTTGAAGAAGGTGTATTTCTTGGTCCGCGTCAGAAACCCCAGATCGATCCCGATGCCGGCATCCTTGAGCGTGTCGTTGATGAAGCCCGCGTGACGGCTCTCGTCGCGCGCGAGCAGCTTGAAGAGGTGTTTGACGTCGGGGTTCTTGGTCCGCTTGGCGATTTCCGCATACAGGATGCAACCCGAGAATTCGGCGGTGAGCGAGCTGACGAGGAAGTCGATGAACTCGGCGCGCAGCGCGGGGTCGAGATTTTCGATTACGCCGTCGAAACTGGAATCGCGCTTGAAATGGCGCTTGTTCGGGTCGCTTTCCATTTCGGCGATCAACGCATCCCACTCGGCGCGGACCGGCTCGACGTCGATCGCATCGAGCGCCGCAAAATCGGTGGTGTAGAAGCGCGGGCTGAGCACCGTGTCTCCGACCGCCATCGCCATGGTGTCGGGTATCTCCGGGGCGGGCGGGGTCCGGCGCGAATTGCGAGGCGCCGCCATCGATGCATGGGCGTTCATTTCACTCTCCCGGGGTTGAAGCTGACTTCGTAGAGTTCGCGCATGTCGAGATAGGCCGCCGCCCGCGTCCAGAAGCGCAGCAACGGGCCGGCGCGCGTGACCGTCGCCATGCGCTCGACCGCGATGCGCTCGCCGAAGCGGATCTGGATCAGCGCACCGTGGACGCGCACGCTGTCGCCGGGATAGATCGCGATGCCGTCGTCGAGCTCGACGTGCGCGTGGAAATGCTCCTCGCTCTGCTCGACCTCGATCCGGCAGGGAGTAGTGAAGACCCGCGCGCTCATGTCACGTCGTCGCCTTCGAGCAGCACCGCGAAGGCGGCGCGGTTGTCCGGGCCGAAGGCGCCGATCTCGACCGAACGCCCGGTGGCCTCGTCGACCAGCGACAGCGATCCGTCCTGCCACAGCGTGAGGGTGAAGGGTGGCTCGGAGCCCACGTCATACATGCGCCGCTCGCGCGCCAGCCCGCGCAGCACGCCGCGGATGAAACCGCCCTGTTCGCTATCCGCCTCGACCATCCCGACTAGTTTGCCGGTCGCAGCCTCGGTGATCAGGACGGACCCGTCGGCGCCGTCGGCGAACCGCAGCGAGCGCTGCACGATCGGCGCGACCGCCGCCTCGGCGCGTTCGACGCTCGGCACCGCCGAGCGCTCGAGCCAGCCGATCCGGACCGCTGCGGTCATCAGCAACGAGAAGCCCACCAGCACACCCGCAGCGATCAGTGCAGGACGCGGAACGGTGTTTTCATGCGTATGCGCGTGGCTCATGCGGCGGCCTTTCGCGCGGCTACGGGTATCGGTTGCGTCGCGGGTCCTACAGGCCTGGCGGGAGCTTTGCCGCGTTCGACCGCGACGATCGCGTCGCAGGCGCGGGTCAGTATGTCGGCAACCCTTTGCGCTTCGGGCAAAGCGCGCATCATCGGCTGCGCGCGCGCGAAGCGGAGCGGGCGGGCGTGCGGCCAGAGCATCGCGTAGCCGATCCGGTGCGGGCCGCAGGGCACCAGCACCAGATCGCCGAAGCCGCCGGCATGCGCGCGCAGCTCGGCCGAGCCGATCAGCGCCAGCGGCAGGTTGATGCAGGTGTTGAGCGCCACCCCGATCCGCAGCACGACGCGGCGGTTGGTGATGGTGTAAACCGTGGTCCGCGCGACCAGCACCGCGAACGCCGCACACAGACCGATCACCAGGCCGGCCGAGACCAGCGAGGCGATCACCCCGAACAGGCTCCCGCTCGCCAGCGCCAGCGCCGCGAACAGCGCGAAATAGCCGGCGATCCAGCCCGGATGGAGCGCGGTGCGGCACAGCACCCGCCAGTCGGGCGCGCCCTGCCACAGGATCCGCTCGCCGGGAGGAAGATCGCCGGGCAGCCCCCGGATCGGTTCGTGCTCGTATTCGCTCACAGCCACGGCTCCTGTCGGTCCTGGTTTGCGTAGAGATAGCCGCCGCCGAAATAGCCGACCACGCGCTCCTCTTCGTAGCGGGTGATCTCGACCGGCGAGGCGGGCGTCGGCGCCCCGGCGAAATCGGCGGCGTTGATCGCATCGAGCGACACATGGCTGCGTGAGACATTCGCCATCGCCATCGGCGCGAGCACGGTTCCGAGCCCCGTGTCGATCGCCAGATAGCGGATCACGTGTTCGGCGCGGTCGACCCACAGGCCGGTGACCGTGCCTGCGGTCCGGCCGTCGGCGCCGATCACCGGGAGCCCGCGCGGGTCGGTGCTGATCGACGCCACGGCGATGTCCTCCACCACCGACAGCGGCACGATCCGCGGCTGTCCGTGCGCATCGATATCGGGCAGCTTGTCACGCTGCGCATAGGCGCCAGGGCCGATGCCGTCGGTCAGCGGATTGCCGGTCGGCGAATAGGGCGCGCCGCCGAAATTCTCGCGCCGCAGCGCGGCGATCCGCAGCGGGTCGCGGCCCTGGGTGGGTGCGGTGACCGTGCCGCGGCCGAAGGGCAGGCTGAAGCTCTTGGTCCGGGGCGTGTGGAGCGGGCCGCCGACGGTCTCGACCGCGCCGGTCAGCTCGTCCTCGAGCGGATAGCCCTCGCGCCGGTCCTCGCGTCGCAGCCAGAACACCAGGGCGATGAAGAACAGCACGAAGGCGAGGAAAGCGATCTCCGCGACATCGACGGTTCCGACAATATTTCCACTCATGGCTCGTTCCTTTGTCGCAGGATCAGGTGGGAAATTCGGTCAGCCCGAAGCGGGTCTGGCTGCGCTGGGGGAGGTGGTTTCGATCGCGTCCGACCAGCGGGCCGATCACCGCGAGGGTGAGCAGCAGCAGCGCGATCTCGATGACGTAGACGGTGGCGTAGCCGGCGGAGCGGTCGAGCGGACCACCGGTCGCGCCGATGCTCGCGACGACATCGCGCAGCACGCCGCCGAAGGCGATAGCGAACCCGGCGCAAGACGCTTGCACCGCTCCCCATGCGCCCAGCGCGAGACCGCTTGTGTCCTGCCGCGCCAGCGCCATCGCCGCGACCAGCGTGCCGACCGAGAACATCCCCGCGCCAAAGCCGATCCCGCCCGCGCCGAACGCGAGCATCCCGGGCAGCGCCAGCGGCGCGGCGAACAGAACCATCATGAAAGCGGCGATTCCGGTCACGACCCCGAAGCCGGCGATCCGCAGCGGATCCGCGCCCTGGTCGAGCCGGCGTGCGGTCAGCGCGAAGCCGCCCAGCGCGCCCAGAGCCCAGGCCCCGGTCAGAGCGGTGGTCGCGCCGACCGAGAGACCGAGCACTTCGCCGCCGTAAGGCTCGAGCAGCGCATCCTGCATCGCGAAGGCCCCGGCGCCAAGCCCGATCGCGAGCAGGAGGCGGCGCGCATCGCGCTTGGCGGTGAATTCGCGCCAGACTTCGGCGAAGGGCACGCGAAGGGATTGCGAGCCTGCGGCGACCGCGGCGCTGCGCGGTTCCTGCTTCCACAACGCGACAATGTTGAGCAGCAGCGCGAGCACCGCAGCGCCCTGGATCACCCCGACCAGCAGCGTGGGGGTGAAATTCGCCAGTCGCGTCCCGATCGCGAGTGAGGCGATCATCATCCCGACCAGCAGCATGACATAGAGCAGCGCCACGGCGCGCGGCCGCTTCTCCTCGGGGGCAAGATCGGTGGCCAGCGCGAGGCCCGCGGTCTGGGTGGTGTGCATCCCGCCGCCGGCCAGCAGGAAGGCCAGCGCGCTCGCGCCGAGGCCCACCGCAAAGGTATCGGGCCGCCCGATCAGCAGCAGCGCGAAAGGCATGATCGCAAGTCCTCCGAACTGCATCATCGTGCCCAGCCAGATGAAGGGCACCCGCCGCCAGCCCAGCACCGAGCGGTGCGTGTCGGAGCGATGCCCGATCGCGGCACGGAACGGCGCGACCAGCAGCGGCAGCGCGATCAGCGAGGCGACCAGCCAGGCGGGCATCTGCAATTCGACGATCATCACCCGGTTGAGCGTGCCGCTCAGGAGCACCATGGTCATGCCCACGCTCACCTGGAACAGCGCCAGCCGCAGCAGGCGCCCCAGCGGCAGTTCGACGCTCGCCGCATCGGCGAAGGGCAGCCAGGTCGTGGCGACCCGGCTCCAGCTCGTCGAGATGCGGGCGAGACGGTTCATCACCGGCGCACCAGCTCGATCGCCTGCGAGGTGTAGAAGCCGCTCGCAATCCGTTCGCTGCGGCCGATCCGCCAGCTGTGCAGCCCGGCGAGCTGGCGGCGCAGCCGCTGCTCGCCGATCGGGACGATGGCGGGCGAACGATTCCCGCGCGGGAACAGCTTGCCCGCGCTGTGCATCGCGCCGAGTAGCGGGGTGTGCGGCGCGAAGGTGAACAGCATCGAGCCGCGGCAACGGCGGCCGAGCAGCCGCAGCGTGTCGACCAGATCCTCGGCGCGGTAATGGATCAGCGAATCCATCGCCACGACATGGTCGAACTCGCCCAGCGAGGGTTCGAGCATGTCGCCGACCTTCCAGTCGATCTTGCCATGGCCGAGGAAGGAGGGTGCCCGTTCCGCGGCAATCTCGACCAGCCCGCCGGCGATGTCGATCGCGGTGACGTGGCCGCCGCGGCAGGCGGCATCGACGCTCAGCGCGCCTGTGCCGCAGCCCGCATCGAGCACGCGCCTGCGGCGCAGATCGTCGGGCAGCCAGCCGAGCAAAGTGGCGCGCATCCGCTCGCGCCCGGCGCGGACGGTGGCGCGAATGCCGCCGACCCTGGCGTCGGAGGTGAGGTCGATCCACGCCTTGCGCGCGGTGCCATCGAAATAGGCGGCGAGTTTGTCGCGCTGGGCGTCGTAGCGGGTCGGTGCGGCCACCGAAGAGGGAGCGGGTAGCGTGGCCATTATTCGAACCCCAGGAAGTCGAAGATATCGCGGTCCTTCATCGGCCGCGCCTCGATCGGGTCGACCCCGGCCCAGAGCAGTCGGGCGAGGCGCATGTATTCCTCCTGCGCAGCACTGACCTCGGGGCTGTCGTCCATCTCGAACAGGGTGCATTTCTTGAGCCGGCTGCGACGGATCGCGTCGAGATCCTTGAAATGGGCCAGCCGCTTCATCCCGATCGCCTCGCCGAAGCGGTCGATCTCGTCGGTTTCGGCCGAGCGGTTGGCGATCACGCCGGCGAGCCGGACGTCGTAATTCTTGGCCTTGGCGCCGATCGCCGCGACGATCCGGTTCATAGCGAAGATCGAGTCGAAATCATTGGCGGCGACCACCAGCGCGCGGTCGGCATGCTGCAGCGGCGCAGCGAACCCGCCGCAGACGACATCGCCGAGGACGTCGAAAATCACGACGTCGGTCTCTTCCAGCAGGTGATGCTGCTTGAGCAGCTTGACGGTCTGCCCGACGACATAACCGCCGCAGCCGGTGCCCGCGGGCGGGCCGCCCGCCTCGACGCACATCACCCCGTTGTAGCCCTCGAACATATAGTCCTCGGGACGCAGCTCCTCGGCGTGGAACTCGACTGTCTCGAGCACGTCGATCACCGTCGGCATCAGCTTTTTGGTGAGGGTAAAGGTGCTGTCGTGCTTGGGATCGCAGCCGATTTGCAGCACCCGGTGGCCGAGCTTGGAGAACGCCGCAGAGAGATTCGACGAGGTGGTCGATTTGCCGATCCCGCCCTTGCCATAGACCGCGAACACCTTTGCGGTGCCGATCCGGTCGCTCGGGTCGAGCTGGACCTGAACCGAGCCATCGCCATCAGGCGGGCTGAATTTCGCTTGGGGATCCATCAGGTTCATCGGATATCCTTCATTCGGCTGCGATCACGCCTTCGAGGCGGTCTTCGAGTTCGTCGCTGGCTTCGCGCAACGCTTCGAGCGTCGCCTCGTCGGGCTCCCACAGCCGGCGCTCGCAGGCTTCGAGCAACCGGTTGGCAACCCGCGCCGAGCTCTTGGGATTGAGGCTGGCAAGCCGGTCGCGCATTTCGGCGTCGAGCACGAAGGTCTCGCTGATCTTCTGGTAGACCCAGGGTGCGACCTGGCCGGTGGTGGCGGACCAGCCCATGGTGTTGGTGACATGACCCTCGATCTGGCGGACGCCTTCGTAGCCGTGGCGCAGCATGCCCTCGAACCATTTGGGGTTGAGCGTGCGGGTGCGGGTCTCAAGATCGATCTGCTCGGCCAGCGTGCGCACCCGGGCGGGGCCCTGCGTCGCATCGAGGATATAGACCGGGGCATCCGCGCCGCGCGCCCGCGCGACCGAGCGGCTGACCCCGCCGAGCCCGTCGACATATTGGTCGAGATCGGTGATCCCGACCTCGACGCTCTCGAGGTTCTGATAGGTGAATTCGACCTCGGCGAGGGCGCTGCGGAGCAGGGCGCGTTGCTGGACCGGGGCGCCGCTGACGCCGTAGGCATAGCCCTTCTGGACCTCGAAGGAATTGGCGAGCTCGTCGGGGTCTGCCCAGACCCCGCCCTCGATCAGCAGGTTGACGTTGGCCCCATAGGCCCCCTCGGCGTTGGAATAGACCCGCAGCGCCGCGGTTTCGAGATCGCAGCCATGCGCCTCGGCATGCGCGAGGCTGTGCTTGCGGACGAAATTGAGTTCGAGCGGCTCGTCGGCCTGCGCCGCCAGCAGCGAGGCTTCGGCGAGCATCCGGGTCTGCATCGGCAGCAGATCTCGGAAGATGCCCGAGAGCGTCATCACCACATCGACCCGCGGGCGCCCCAGCTCGGCGAGCGGGATCAGTTCGGCCCCGGCGAGCCTTCCGTAGCTGTCGAGCCGCGGGCGCGCGCCGATCAGCGTCAGCGCCTGCGCGATCTGGACGCCCTCGCTCTTCATGTTGTCGGTGCCCCACAGCACCATCGCGAGGCTATGCGGGAAGGGCTGGCCGCTGGCGACATGGCGCGCGATCAGCCCCTCGGCCTGGGTGCGGCCCAGTTCGCAGGCGAAGCGGCTGGGGATGCGGAAGGGGTCGAAGCCGTGGATGTTGCGCCCGGTCGGCAGCACCGCGGGGTTGGCGAGGATGTCGCCGCCCGGCGCGGGGCTGACGTAGCAGCCGTCGAGCGCATGGACGAGCGCGCCGATCTCGTCGCAGGGATCGAAGGCGGCATCGAGCGCGGCAAGATCGGCGTTCGGATCGGCCTTCGCCATCGCCTCGATCAGCTCGGCGCGTTCCTCGCCCGCGGGACCCTGGCCAAGCACATGCAGCCCGTGCGGGATCAGCGTGCGTTCGAGTTCGTAGAGCTGCTCGGTCAGATCGCCGATTGCGGTCGGCGCGATGTCGAGCGTGGCGCATTGTTCGTGGATCAGCGCGGTCAGCGCCTCGCGCTCGTCGCCCTCGGGGAGCAGCCGCCAGCGCTCGACGCTGACCTTCAATTCGGCGAACCCGCGGTAGAGCCCGGCCTTGGTCAGCGAAGGCGTCAGATAGCTCACCAGCGTCGCGCCCGAGCGGCGCTTGGCGAGAATGCCCTCGGAGGGATTGTTCGAGGCGTAGAGATAGTAATTGGGCAGATCGCCCAGCAGCCGCTCGGGCCAGCAATCGGCGGACAGGCCGGTCTGCTTGCCGGGCATGAATTCCAGCGCGCCATGGGTGCCGAAATGAAGCACCGCGTCGGCCCTGAAATCCTCGCGCATCCAGCGGTAGAAGGCGGAGAAAGCATGCGTCGGGGCGAAGGTGCCGTCGAACAGCAGCCGCATCGGGTCGCCCTCGTAGCCGAAGCCGGGCTGGATCCCGATGAAGACATTGCCTAGCTGCAGCCCGAGCACATGGATATGCGAGCCGTCGCTCTGCAGCTTGCCCGGCGCGGGGCCCCATTGCGCCTCGATCGCCGCCAGATGCGGTTCGCGGCGAACGTGGTCGTCGGCAGGAACGCGGGCCGCGACATTGGCGTCGGCACCGTGACGCTCGGCATTGCCGGTCAGCACCGCCTCGCGCAGCGCATCGACGCTTTCGGGCACGTCGAGCGTGTAGCCGTCGAGCGCCAGCCGCGTCAGCGTCGCGTGGAGCGATTCCCACACCGCGAGGAAGGCGGCGGTGCCGGTCGCGCCGGCGTTGGGCGGGAAGTTGAACAGCGCGATCGCGAGCTTGCGCTGGGCACGCTCGGTGCGGCGCAGCGCGACCAGCCGTGCGACTTTGGCCGCCAGCGCTTCGGCGCGTTCGGGGCAGCTGTGCATCGCGCGCACCGCGCCGGTCGCCTCGAAGATGCAGCGCCGCGCGCAGCCGACGCAAGGTTCGCCCGAGGCGTTGGAGCGGCCGCCGAACACGGTAGGCAGGATCGCGCCGTCGAGTTCGGGGATGGCGACCATCATCGTGGCCTCGAGCGGCAGCAGCCCCTGCCGCCGCGCGCCCCATTCCTCGAGCGACTGGAACTCGAGCGGGTGGGCCGCGATATAGGGCACATCGAGCGCCGCGAGCACCGCCACCGCGGCCTCGGAGTCGTTGTAAGCGGGGCCGCCGACCAGCGAGAAGCCGGTGAGGTTGACGATCGCATCGACCAGCGCCCGGCCATCCTTGACGAAGAATTTTGCGATCGCCGGGCGCGCGTCGAGCCCGCTGGCGAAGACCGGCACGACCCTGAGCCCCTGCGCCTCGAGCGCGGCGATCGCGCCGTCGTAATGGCCGGTGTCCTTGCCCAGCAGATAGGAGCGCAGCAGGATCAGCCCGACGGTCCCATTGGGACCCGGTTTGCGCGGCAGCAGCCGCAGGCTCTCGGAAATCTTCTGCTCGGTGCGCGGGTGATAGACGCCGATCTCGGGGTATTCGAGCGGTTCGGCGGCCGGGGTCATGCCGCGGCGGGTCAGCCGCTCGCCCGCGGCGTAGCGGTCGACGAGCTTGCGGACCATCGCCACCACATTGGCCTCCGAACCGGCGAGCCAATATTGCAGCGTGAGGAAATAGGCGCGGACATCCTGCGCGGTGCCGGGGATGAAGCGCAGGATCTTGGGCAGGCGGCGCAGCATCTTCATCTGCCCCGCGCCCGAACTCGCGCCCGGCTTGCCGTCCTTGCCGCTCGAGCCGCGCAGCTTCTTGAGCAGCGCCAGCGGCCCGCGCGCGGGCGCATCCATCCGGTAATTGCCCAGCCGCGTCAGGCGGACGACCTCGCCCGCCGACATCATGCACAGCATGGCGTCGCATCTTTCGCGGCGCGCCTCGAGCGTGGGCAGGATCGCGCGGACATGGTCGTCGAGGAACAGCATAGTGGCGATGACGATATCCGCCTCCTCCACCGCGCGCCTGGCGCGCTCGAGCGCAGCCTTATCGCGGTCCCAGTCCGCCGCCGCGTGAAGCGTGAGGTGGATGTTGTCGCGCCCCAGCTCGGCATCTGCCATCTCGGCCGCGGCCTTGAGGTGGTTGTCGAGCGTCACGATCGCGACGCGAACCCGGGGGCGCGAGCTAGCGGGCATGATGGGCCTTTGCATCGTAGAGCGTGGCGAGATCGATCGCGCCGCGGCCCTGCTCGGCGGCGTAGAGCTCGGTGTTGCGGCGGGCCTTGCCGCGGACGAAGAAGGGAATTTTCCTGAGCTCGCGCTCGGCCTCGGCGGTCCACAGCGAGCCGGGCTCGGCATCGTTGGCGATTACCGTTTCGGGCGCCGGAGGGGCGGGGGAGGGTGCCTGCGTGTGCAGGTGCGAGGCGCCCGCGCCGTCGGAGAATTCGAAATCCTCGCGGAACATGGTGAGCAGGTGCTCCTCCAGCCCCATCACCAGCGGATGGACCCAGCTGTCGAAGATCACATTGGCGCCTTCGAACCCCATCTGCGGCGAATGCCGGGCGGGGAAATCCTGAACGTGGACCGGCGCCGAGATCACCGCGCAGGGCAGGCCCAGCCGCTTGGCGATATGCCGCTCCATCTGCGTGCCCAGCACCAGTTCCGGGGTGGCCGCGGCGATGGCCTCCTCGACCGCGAGATGGTCGTCGGTGATCAGCGGCTCGACCCCGTAGAGCGCGGCGGCCTCGCGCAGTTCGCGGGCGAATTCGCGGTTGTAGCAACCCAGCCCGCAGACCTCGAAGCCGAGTTCCTCCTGCGCGATCCGCGCCGCGGCGATGGCGTGGGTGGCATCGCCGAAGACGAACACCCGCTTGCCGGTGAGATAGGTCGAATCGACCGAGCGGCTCCACCACGGCATCCGCGAGGCGCTGTCGCCCAGCGCCGCGGCGGGTTCGGTTCCTGCGAGCGCGGCAATCTCGGCGATGAACTCGCGGGTAGCGCCGACGCCGATCGGCACGCTGCGCACCGTGGGCTGGGCGAAGGTCTTTTCGAGCCAGCGTGCCGCCTCGCTCGCGATCTCGGGGTAGAGCACGATATTGAAATCAGCTGCACCGATCCGGGCGATATCGGCGGGCGAGGCCCCCAGCGGCGCGACGCAATTGACCTCGACCCCCAGCGCCTCGAGAATCTTGCGCACCTCGACCAGGTCGTCGCGGTGTCGGAAGCCCAGCGCTGCGGGGCCGAGAATATTGGCGAGCTTGCGCGTTCCCCCTCGCGGTCGAATGGTCTGGTCGGCGAGCCGGCGGACCACCTGGTAGAAGGTCTCCGCCGCGCCCCAGTTCTCCTTGCGCTGGTAGCTGGGCAGTTCGAGCGGGATGACCGGGCAGTCGAGCTGCATGGCATCGGCGAGCCCGGCCGGGTCGTCCTGGATCAGCTCGGCGGTGCAGGAGGCGCCGACCATGATCGCCTGCGGGTTGAACCGCGCGATCGCGTCGCGCGCCGCATCCTGGAACAATTGCGCGGTGTCCTTGCCCAGATCGCGCGCCTGGAAGGTGGTGTAGGTCACCGGCGGGCGCTTGCCGCGGCGCTCGATCATGGTGAACAGCAGGTCGGCATAGGTGTCGCCCTGCGGCGCGTGGAGGATGTAGTGCATCCCCTCCATCGCGGTCGCCACGCGCATCGCGCCGACATGCGGGGGGCCTTCGTAGGTCCAGACGGAGAGCTGCATCGCGCTAGACCTTCAGCATGTCGCGCCGCCGCAGCGGCCGGGCAAAGAGCTCGGCGAGATCGCCTGCCTGCTCGAAGCCGTGGATGGGTGAGAAGACCAGTTCGATCGACCATTTGGTGGCCAGGCCCTCGGCCTCGAGCGGGTTGGCGAGGCCGAGTCCGCAAACGGTGAGATCGGGCCGGTCGGCGCGCAGCCGGTCGAGCTGGCGGTCGACGTCCTGGCCTTCGCTTAGCCGCACCTTGTCGGGCAGCAGCGCCAGCTCCTTGGCGTTGTGCTCGCGGTGAAGATAGGGCGTGCCGACCTCGACCGGGACCATGCCGAGCTCGTTCGAGAGGAACCGCGCCAGCGGCACTTCGAGCTGCGAATCGGGAAGGAAGCTGATCCGCTTGCCTTGGAGCCGCTCGCGGCTGTGCTGGATCGCGCGCTTCGCCCGTTCGCGCCCGGGGGCGACCACGCGGTTGAAATGCATTTCGTCCACATCGAAGGCCTGCGCCGCGGCATGGAGCCAGTCGGTCGTGCCCTCGGCGCCGAAGGGGAACAGCGCATCGAGCCGCCTGGCGCCGCGGTCGACCAGCGCGAGAGCGGTCTCGGTGAGGAAGGGCTGGGCGAGCAGGAAGCGGGTGTCGGGGCCGACGGCGGGCAGATCGGCGAGATTGCGCGCGGGGAGCACGCCGACCCGCTCGATCCCGAGTTCGGCGAACAACCGCAGGAACTGCTCCTCGACGATGTCGGGGAGCGCACCGACCACCAGCAGATGCAGGGGCGAGCCGAATTCGAGCGCGGGCATTTCGGGCACCAGCGAGGCGAGGCAGGCGTCCTCGCCCTCCGTAAAGGTCGTCTCGATCCCGCTGCCCGAATAGTTGAGGATGCGGACCCGCGGAGCGTGCTTGGCGCCGAGCCGCTGCGCCGCCTTGGCGAGGTCGAGCTTGATCACCTCGGAGGGGCAGGAGCCGACCAGGAACAGCGTGCGAACCTCGGGGCGCCGTTCGAGCAGGCGATCGACCACCCGGTTGAGTTCGTCCTGGCAGTCGACCATCCCGGCGAGGTCGCGTTCCTCGATGATGGCGGTGGCGAAGCGCGGCTCGGCGAAGATCATCACCCCGGCGGCGGATTGCAGCAAATGCGCGCAGGTGCGCGAGCCGACCACCAGGAAAAAGGCGTCCTGCATCTTGCGGTGCAGCCAGACGATCCCGGTGAGCCCGCAGAACACCTCGCGCTGGCCGCGTTCGCGTAGCACCGGGGCATGGCCGGCGCCGCTCGCGAGCGAGGGCGCCGCCGCACTCATGCCGCTGTCGCCGCCGCGAGGGTGGATCCAGGCGCCTCGAGCCGTGCGGCCCTGAGCTTGAGCAGGAATTGCCCGGCATTGATGACATAGGCGGCGTAGCCCGCAAGCGCGACCAGCATCCGCTGGTCCGCCGTGCCGATCCCGCCGAATAGCATCGCCAGATAGGCACTGTGCAGCGCCAGCACGAGCATCGAGAAGACGTCTTCCCAGAAGAAGGCTTCGGCGAACAGCCAGCGGCCGAAGACGACCTTCTCCCAGATCGAGCCGGTGATCATGATGGTGTAGAGCAGCAGCGTCTTGGCCACGATCGAGAGATCGGCTGCATTCTCGCCGAGGCCCGTCGCGAGATAACGCAGAACGAGGGCAAGGCTGATCAGAAAGACGAGGAATTGCAGCGGAGCGAGCAGCCCCTGGACCAGGGTCCAGCGCGACTCGTCGCGGCGTCTGCGCTCTTCGGCGGTGTAGAGAGCTTTGGCTCTCTTGCCCGTTCCGGTGCGCTGGGCGCCGGTCGCCAGATCTGTTCCATCCCCTGCCATCTCTAGCGTTTTCCTTCGCTGGATGAGAGGGAGACTAAGCTCGCCCATAGCAGTATGTCAATCCGCATAGACGACAATTAGGCCTTACACTCACTAACGCCTCGCGATCCGAATTAGCGATTTGCTTTGCAGCCCGCTTGGGTTTACGCTGACACTGTCCGGGCATTGAGACTCGATAGAGCCGACCGCTCCGGACTCGACGCGATCCGCGCCGGTTCCAGACTGGGAGAGTCCTGGATGGCTAGGGGTAACGAACGCAGCGCGCCTGCGCTTCACATCGACCAATCCGGGCCGGGCTCCGGACTGCGAAGTAGGCTGCATCGCCCCGTGGTGGACACCTCCGGCGCCCCGCCGATCCGCTCGATCTCGCTTGGCGGGCTGGTCGAGGGCGAGATCATACCGCGGCTGCTGCTCGCCCATTGCGAAGCCCATCCCGATGGTCATGACATCGAAGGCCGCACGGCCGAGCCTCGCCCGCCCGGCGGCCGCTTCGAGACCGGCGAGGCGGAGCTGTTTTCCACCCGCCCGCTCTGTCTCGAGGCAGACGAACTGCTCACCGAGGTCGAGGCCTTCCTCGACCGCGGCGTCAGCGTGGAATCGATCATGGTCGATCTGCTCGCCCCCTCCGCCCGCCGGCTCGGCGAGATGTGGGAGGAGGACGAATGCGATTTCGTCGATGTCACGATGGGGCTGTGGCGCCTGCAGGAAGTGATGCGCGAAATCGCGCTTCGCTCCCCCAGCCTCGTGCGCTTCTTTTCGGCTGCGCCCTCGGCACTGTTTACGCCCATGCCCGGCGACGACCACAGTTTCGGGGCCTTGATGGTCGAGGAAATATTCGCCCGGTCGGGTTGGCAGAGCGAGGTTCTTTTCAAGCCTGAACGCCAGGAATTGCTGGCGATTGTTGCCGAACGCAGCCTCGATCTGGTGGGATTGACCCTCAGTTGCGATTGTCCTACCGGCACCGTCGCCGAACTCATATCGGCAATTCGTGCCGTGTCCCCCAATGCGGAGACACGGGTCATCATTGGTGGCCCCAGGGTCAATGCCGACCCCGGCCTGGTGTCGCTTGTCGGTGCGGACGGGACGGCATCCGACGCCCGGTCGGCACTGGCTCTCGCCCAGCGGCTGGTAACCTCGACGAGCTTTTCGCTTGGTTGCGTCTGAATTCCGGAGAAGCCCTTGCTCACTCGCAAGCACAGTATTGAAGGACGGACTCCCTTCGGCGACTCCGCGGATGTCTTCGGCGCGCTCGATGCCGAAACCGCGACGCGGCTGGCGATGGTCGCGGGCGATATCGCGCTGATCATCGACGACAGCGGCAAGATCCTCGACATTTCCGCCGATGGCGACGGGTTTCCCGGCGCTTCCGAATGGATCGGGCGCAACTGGATCGACACCGTCAGCGAAGACAGCAAGCACAAGGTGATGGAGATGCTCACCGGCGCGCGCCGGCAGCAGACCCAGCACTGGCGCCAGGTCAACCACATCGGCAGCGATGGCGAGATGCCGGTCAAATACGTCGTCGTGCCGATCGGAGAGGGCGGCCGCCATATCGCGCTGGGCCGCGACGTGCGCGAATATGCGGTTATCCAGCAGCGCCTGCTCCAGGCGCAGCAGGCGCTCGAGCGCGACTATATGCGGATGCGCCGGATCGAGTCGCGCTACCGGCTGCTGTTCGATCTTTCCTCCGAACCGGTGCTGATCGTCGCCGCCGAGGGCCATCGCATCAAGGAAGCCAACGCCGCGGCGCACCGGGTGCTCGGCGCGAAACCCGGCAGCCTCGAGGGCGCCAAGCTGCTCGGCCTGTTCGATCGGGCCGATCGCGAGCGCCTGATCGGCTATCTCGGCTCGGCGCTGGCTTCGGGTTCGGTCTCGCCGGTTGCCGCCTCGGTGGCCGAAGGCGGGGCCGAAGTCACCGTGTCGGCGACCGGGTTCCGCCAGCACGGCGGCCAGTTCCTGATGATGCGGCTGGCGTCGGACGGTCAGCCGCACGCGCCCGAAAGCAGCGCGGCGCTCGCGGTGATCGAGGCCATGCCCGATGCCTTCGTCCTCGCCGATGGCGAACGCGGCATCGTCGCCGCCAATCTCGCCTTCGTCGAGCTGGTGGGCGCGGCGAGCATCGACCAGATCCGCGGCCGCTCGCTCGCCGATTTCATCGGTCGCCCGGGAATCGATCTGGAGCTGATCGAGGCGCAACTCAGCAAGCACGGTTTCGCCCGCAACGTGGCGACCGTGGTCGGCGCGGGCGACAGCTCGCGCGGCGAAGCGGTCGAGCTCTCGGCGGTCCAGACCGCGGAGAGCCCGCCGCACACCGGCTTCATGATCCGCCCGATCGGTCGGCGGATGCGCAATCTGCCGTCCTCTACCGAGGATCTGCCGCGTTCGGTCGAGCAATTGTCCGAGCTGGTCGGGCAGATGTCGCTCAAGGATATCGTCCGCGAGAGCACCGATCTGATCGAGCGGCTGTGCATCGAGGCGGCGCTGTCCTACACCTCCGACAACCGCGCTTCGGCTGCCGAGATCCTCGGGCTGAGCCGGCAGAGCCTCTACTCCAAGCTCCACCGCTACGGGCTCGGCAATCTGGTCAGCGAGACCGAATAGGAATCGTTTCCACGCTCTGGCTGTCAAAACCATTTGACGCCATGGGATGTCAGGCATAGCCTCTCCTCCTATGGGGCGAACCGCTGTCTCGATCGAACCGGCTGCCATTCCCGCGGCGCGCGACGTCGTCGAGCTGCTCAAGCCGATCACCTGGTTTCCGCCGATGTGGGCCTTCATGTGCGGGGTGGTCTCCTCGGGCCTGCCGCTCGACGGGCGCTGGCTGTTCCTGATCGCAGGTATCGCGCTCACCGGGCCGCTGGTCTGCGGCACCAGCCAGGCGGTCAACGACTGGTACGACCGCCATGTCGACGCGATCAACCAGCCCGAACGCCCGATCCCCTCGGGGCGCATCGCGGGCTCCTGGGGGCTGCGTATCGCGGTGATCGGGACGCTGCTCTCGCTGCTGGTCGCCTGGGCGGTCGGCCCCTGGGTGCTGGCGGCGACCACGTTCGGGCTGATCTGCGCCTGGATCTACAGCGCGCCGCCGCTGCGCCTCAAGGCCAGCGGGTGGACCGGCCCGGCGGTGGTTGCGCTGACCTATGAAGGGCTGACCTGGTTCACGGGTGCAAGCGTGATGGCGGGCGCGCTACCACGAGGCGAAATTCTGCTGGTGCTCGTGCTCTACAGCCTCGGCGCACACGGGATCATGACTCTCAACGATTTCAAGGCGGTGGAAGGCGACACGCAGACAGGGATCCGGTCGCTACCGGTGACGCTCGGCGTGGTCCCGGCAGCGCGCTTCGCCTGCGTGGTGATGGCGCTGGCGCAGGCGGCGGTGATCGCGCTGCTGTTCCATTGGCAGATGACGATTTCGGCACTCGCGGTCGGTGTCCTGACGCTGGCGCAGCTGGCGCTGATGCCCAGGCTCATCTCCGACCCCGCGGCTCGCGCGCCCTGGTATGCGGCGCGCGGGGTGACGCTCTATGTCCTTGGAATGCTCGCCGCGGCACTGGGTCTCGGAGGGCATCTGGGATGATCGCGGAACGCGGCTTTGGTTGGGTCGCGATTATCCGCCTCGGGGCGGTGCAGGCCTCGATCGGGGCGATCGTCATGCTCGCGACCTCGCTGCTCAACCGGCTGATGGTGGTCGAATACGGGCTTGCCGCGGCGATCCCTGCCGGCCTTGTCGCCTGGCATTACGCGGTGCAATTGCTGCGCCCGGTCTGGGGGCAGGGCTCGGATCTCGGGCTCCAGCGCACCCCCTGGATCCTCGGGGGGATGGCAATGCTCGGGCTGGGCGCGCTGGCGGCGGTGAACGCCACGGTGCTGCTCGCGGGCGCGCCGCTGGGCGGCATGCTGCTGGCGGTGCTGGCCTTCACCATGATCGGCGGCGGGGTCGGCGCGGCGGGGACTTCGATGCTCGCGCTGCTGGCGTCCGGCGTTGCGCCCGAGCGCCGCTCCGCCGCCGCCGCGACCACCTGGATCATGATGGTGGCGGGGATCGTGGTCTCCGCGGGCGTAGCGGGGGCGCTGCTCGACCCCTTCTCGCCCGCCCGGCTCGCGCTGGTGGCGAGCGGGGTGGTGGGCGCCGCGCTGCTGGTCACCGCGCTGGCGGTATTCCGGCTCGAGCGACAGGGGATGCCCGCGGCGGCCGCACGGAGCGAACCGGTGCCCGCCTTCCGCGAGGCGCTCGCCGAGATTCTGAGCGAATCCACCGCGCGCGCCTTCACGCTGTTCATCTTCGTCTCGATGCTCGCCTATTCGATGCAGGACCTGATCCTCGAACCCTTCGCCGGGCTGGTGTTCGCCATGACTCCCGGCGAATCGACCAGCCTTGCCGGGATCCAGCACGGCGGCGTGCTGATCGGCATGGTGGTCGCGGGGATCGGGGGGAGCGGGTTTGCCGGGCGGATGCCGGGCGAATTGCGCAGCTGGATCGCGGTCGGCTGTCTCGGCTCGGCGCTGGCGCTTGCCGCGCTGGCGATCGGCGCGCAGGCGGGGCCGGGCTGGCCGCTCGCCGCCAATGTCTTTGCGCTGGGCTTCTTCAACGGGCTGTTCGCGGTCGCCGCGATCGGCGCGATGATGGGGCTGGCGGGCGCCGGTCGCCGCACCCGCGAAGGTGTCCGGATGGGAGTCTGGGGCGCGGCGCAGGCGATTGCCTTCGGGCTCGGCGGGCTGCTGGGTGCGCTCGGCGTCGATCTTGCCCGCCGCGCGCAGGGCCAGGACGCCGCCGCCTTCCAGCTGATCTTCGCCATCGAGGCCGGTCTGTTCGTAGTTGCCGCCGGGCTCGCGCTGCGCGTCGCCGCCCAGAAGTCAGCGCGTTTTTCGGGAGTTGTGCCGACATGATCGAGGAATTCTACGACGCGGTCGTGGTCGGCGGCGGGCCGGCGGGGGCCACCGCGGCCTGCGATCTGGCCACCGCCGGGCACTCGGTGCTGCTGCTCGACCGCGGAGGGCGGATCAAGCCCTGCGGCGGGGCGGTGCCGCCGCGGCTGCTCGAGGATTTCGCGATTCCCGACAGCCTGCTGGTGGCGCGCGCGCGTTCGGCGCGGATGATCGCGCCCTCGGATCGCGCGGTCGACATGCCGGTGGGCGAGATTGGTTTCGTCGGCATGGTCGACCGCGACCAGTTCGACGAATGGCTGCGGGTTCGTGCGGGCGAGGCGGGAGCGACGCGCCGCAAGGGCACTTTCGAAGCGATCGAGCGCGATGGGAAGCCAGGGCCGCTGGTCGCCTATCGCGAAACCCGCGACGGGCCCGTGCGCAAGATCCGCACTAAGGTGGTGATCGGCGCCGATGGCGCGCGCTCGGTGGTCGCGAAGCAGGAAATCGCCGGTGCCGAGCGGATGCCCTGCGTCTTCGCCTATCACGAGATCATCCGTTCGCCCGAACACGCCAGCGACGGTTTCGACGCCAATCGCTGCGACGTTTTCTACCAGGGCAAGCTCTCGCCCGATTTCTACGCCTGGGTCTTCCCGCACGGCGAGACCGCCAGCGTCGGCGTGGGCAGCGCCAACAAGGGCTTCTCATTGCGCGGCGCGGTCAAGACGATGCGCGGCGATCTCGGCCTGGCGCATTGCGAGACGGTCCGCTCCGAAGGCGCGCCGATTCCGCTCAAGCCGCTCAAGCGCTGGGACAATGGCCGCGACGTGGTGGTCACCGGCGATGCCGCGGGAGTGGTCGCGCCCGCCTCGGGCGAGGGGATCTATTATGCCATGACCAGCGGGCGGATCGTCGCCGAGGCAGCGGGGGCCTTCATCGCCAGCGGCGCGCCCGCCACGCTGCGCCGCGCCCGCCGCGCCTTCATGCGCGAGCACGGCAAGGTGTTCTGGATCCTCGGGATGATGCAGTATTTCTGGTATTCGAGCGACAAGCGCCGCGAACGCTTCGTCGCCATGTGCGCCGACCCGGATGTCCAGGAACTGACCTGGCAGGCCTATATGAACAAGCGCCTCGTCCGCGCCAAACCGCTGGCGCACCTCAAGATATTCCTCAAGGACACCGCGCATCTGCTGGGACTGAGGCCGGCCGCGCAATGAGCCGCAGCTGGATCATGCCGATCGTCATTGCCGGACTGGCGGCGGTCGTGGTGGCGATGATCGGGGGAACGATCACCAATCTCGGTCCATGGTACGAAGGCCTCGCCAAGCCGGACTGGACTCCGCCGCGTCCGGTCTTTCCGATCGCCTGGACCATCATCCTCGCGCTGGCCGCGATCGCCGCAGTCACTTCATGGCGAGCGGCCGCAACCGACAAGGTCTCGGACACGATCGTCGGGCTGTTTGCGCTCAACGGCTTCCTCAACCTGCTGTGGAGCCTGCTGTTCTTCCGGATGCAGCGGCCCGATTGGGCCTTGATCGAGGTGATCGGGTTGTGGCTCTCGATCCTCGCGCTGGCGATCTATTGCGGGCGCCAGTCCAAGCTCGCGGGCGTATTGCTGCTGCCCTATCTGGTCTGGGTGACGATCGCCGCAGCGCTCAACTGGCAGATCGTCCAGCTCAACGGCCCCTTCGGCTGAGGCGCACCCGGTGATGGAACAGTTCTTCGCCAGCGGCCACGCGGTGGATCTGGTGCTCGCAGTGCTGGCGGTCGAAGCGGTCATGCTGGTCCGGCGGGGATGGTCAGCGCTCGACGCCCTCGCCATGCTCTTGCCTGCGGCCTTGATATTGCTAGGTCTGCGCGCGGCGCTGACCGGTGCGCCGTGGATCTGGGTCGCCCTGCCGCTGGCGCTTTCGCTGCCGGTCCATCTGCTCGATCTGACCCGCCGTAGCGCGCGCCGGTGATAAGCCCGGGCCGGGGCGCCTATTCGGCCGCGGCCGCGGTTCGTTCCCTCGCCATCCGCGCATCGGCCTGTCGTACCGCGGCCGAGAACATCGTCGGCATCAGCGCGGGATAATCCCTGACCATGGGCACACCGCCCAGCGGCTTGTTCTGGCCCCGGTGACAGGTGGTGCAATTTACCTTGAAGGGATCGCCCAGCGGGCCCTTCCGGTTCTCGGGAAGAACATCGGCCAGTGGTGAAAGATAGCCGAAATTGATCCGCCGGACCATATCGAGCCCGTAATAGGCGGTCTCGCGGAACGGGTTGCTGTTTTCCCACGACTGAAACGACTGCGCATTGTGGCAATAGGTGCAATTGACCCCGAGCGCCTGCGAGATGTGCAACATGATCGCGTAGGTCTGCTCGGTCTCCATCGTGCTGGTCGTGTTCTCGGGCGTGGGGAACACCCCCTTGGTGACGACCCGTGACGTCTGCGGCAGCGGACCACCGAGCAGATAGCGCGCCACCGCGGCATTGGGCAGCGAGGAATAGGCCGAATTGGACACCGGATCGTTCTGGCCGTTCTTGTTGCCAACGATGCCCTGATGCGCGGCATCCTCGGGAAGGGTCCAATATTCGTTGGGCACCGCCTCGCCGCGGTGGCAGGTCCAGCAGGTCACCCCGGTGTCGCCGACGTGATTGGTCCAGTCCTGGTTGAGCTCGCGTGTCATCGCGATCATCCGGCGCGAGACCGCCTTGGTGTATTTGGCATCGGAGGCCATATCCGCCGGATCGTGGCAATAGGCGCAGCCTTCCTCGGGCGCGACCCAGGCGGTGATCGCAGCCATGGTGTAGTTGAACTGCTCTTCGGAGACGTCGCCCAGGACCTCCAGTCCCGGATAGAGATCGCCGGCACGCGGGCCGCCGGTGCCGGGCGGATCGTAGGGCGGGGCGGGAACTTCTTCCGCCGCCGCAGACGCCTTGACCATGACCGAATTCATGCCGGTGCCGCGATACCCGTTCTGGTAGGATTCCTTGGGCGCCAGCTCGCAAGCGCCGAGCGCAAGCAGCGAAATTCCGGCAAGCCCGGCGGCGAGGACAGGTTTCATTCTCCGACACTCCTGATGCCCGCGGGGTCGATGACCCCGGTCTCCGGGTAGGCAGGCGCGAACTGGTGCTGCTGCGCCCAGAGGTACCAATTGTCGACCACCGTCCCGGTCAGAAGGATGCCGATGCCGCCGGTCAGCGTGGTCAGCACCGCGAACCACCAGGCCCAGCGATGGACCGATTCCATCGTTGCGTTGAACCCCATGGTCCAGCGCCAGAACAGTCCGGCGCGCTCGGCGGCGGTGCCGCGATCGGTGATCTGCTCGATCTCGCGTTCGCCGCCATAGCGGCCCACCGCGAGGATCGTGGCGCCGTGCATCGCGAACAGCAGGGTCGAGCCGTAGAGGAACACGATCGAGAGGCAGTGGAACGGGTTGTAGAACAGATTGCCGTATCGGATCGAGAAGGCCGCGGTCCAGTCGAGGTGCGGGAAGATGCCGAAGGGCACCGCCTCCGCCCACGAGCCCATGAACAGCGGGCGGATGAAGCCCAGCACCAGATAGAGCCAGATCGCCGCGAGGAAGGCCCAGGCGACATGCGTCCCCATCCCGAGCGCGCGCGCGCGGCGATAGGTCCGCACCCACCACAGCAGGATCGAGGTGGTGAGCGAAAAGCCCGCCAGGATCCACCATCCGCCCTCGGCCAGCGGGACGAAGGGGGTGAAGCCGTATTCCGGCCCCGGCGGTTCGAGCGCCAGCCAGGGAAGCTGGCGGACGAACTGGATCGGGTCCCACCCCACCGAGGCGAGCATGTTGAGCCCGATGATCTCGATCGCGAGGAAGCCGAACATCACCGAGGCGAGGCCCGACCACCCCAGGTAGATCGGTCCGAGCTGGCCCTGGCCGAGCCGGCCCATCAGCCCGCTGCGCGAGAACAGCGCGATCCGCGGTTCGCCGCCTTTCGGGAGAGCGATCCCGCCCTCGTTGGGGGCGATCAGCTGGACCTGCGTGAAGATGTTTTGATAGCGCGCCATGTTGCGTTCTCCCTCAGGACCAGATCGGCAGATTGAGCCACCAGGTCCACCATTCGGGCCAGCCCCTGGTCCACAGCGGACCGGAGATGATGATGCAGATCGCGCTCCAGAAGCCCGCGTTGAGCGCCAGCAGCAGGCCGAGCCGGTGAATGCCGAGCGTCCCGATCGAATAGCCGATCAGGTCGCGGAAGAAGGTGTCCTCGTATTCGGGCGATTTGACGTCCTCGCCCTTGCCGGGGTTGACCGCCGAGAGCACCAGCGAGCCGTGCAGCGACAGCGCGAAAGTGGTGGTGAAGAAGAACGACACCGCCAGCATATGCGCCGGATTGTAGTGGAAATGGAGGTATTGATAGCCGGTGTTGGAGACCCAGTCCAAATGGCTGAAGATCCCGTAGGGAAAGCCGAAATGCCAGCCGCCCAGCATCACCGGACGGATCACCACCAGCGAGACATAGGCGAAGATCGCGAAGCTGAAGGCGACCGGGACGTGATAGCCCATTCCCAGCTTGCGGCAGATTTCTACCTGTCTGAGCGCCCAGGAGACGAAGGAGATGATCGCGCAGACCGTGATCACCTGCCAGAACCCGCCTTCGCTGAGCGGCGCGAAGCCGAGCCCGTGAACCAGATCGGGTGGCTCGATCGAGATCAGCCAGGGGTTCCAGGTCGGCCCCTGCGAAGCCGCGTAAAAGATCAGCGCGGTGCCCAGCGAAGCGAAGATCGCGGTGACGACGCCGAAGAAGCCGACATAGAAGGGGCCGACCCAGAAATCGAACAGATCCCCGCCGATCAGCGTCCCCCCGCGCACGCGATACTTCCGTTCGAAACCCAGGAGCGCCATAGCCCTATCCTCCGCCGTCGCTGCGCGACGGCCAACGTGTCGACCGACATCGAACCTCGGGCCGTTTGCCCGGGTTCGAACTCTCGAGGCGGCGACGCTGCGCCGCCGCCTCTCGCACAGCCCTCGTCAGGTGGCCGGAGGCACGGCGACCAGCAGCGCGGCGCCCTGCGCCGAATTGGGGCCGTCGAGCCAGTTGAAGGTATCGGTGCTCAGCAGGATGAAATGGATCACCAGCGCCAGCACGAAGAGGAAGACGAACAGGGCGACGAGTGCCCTGCGCGGATCGAAAATAAGCCAAATTCTCCACATGGTCCTGTTTCCTTGTGCAAGATTGTCGGGTCCCGCGGCGCGTGGCGTCGCGGCGTGCCGCTATCGATTCAGAGCCACGGTCTCCACATCCACACGAGGATGTGCGCGACCACCGCCACGGCGGTGAAACCGAGGAAGCCGCCCATGAACAATTTGTGGAATTCCTTCGCCTCCTCGGGGGTGAGGTAGGTCCTCAGCCCGAGACGATCTTCGGGATCAGTCATAGCCCTGTCTCCAGTTCTGCTTGGTGTGCGAGAGGCGGTAAACCTCCGGTGTCCGCGCAGGGGCTCCCGCGAGGATGGGGTGGCCCGGCTTGCGGGCGATCCGGGTGCGGCGGCTCACGCGGGCTGTCCTTCGAGCAGCGCGTCGGCCAGACGGGTTTCGGTGACGCGGGCCTCGCCGGCGGTGCGCGCGGCGCGCTCGGCGGCATCGCGGTAGCGCTTGGCGGCGGAGATGCGGATCAGCACCGGCTGTGCCTCGACGAGACGGTCGAACCGGGCCTTGGCGGCATCCTCCCACTGCAGTTCGGGTTGCAGCCGCGCCGGGGTGGGATCCGCCTCGTCGAGCTGGGTGCCGAGCGGGAGGATGTGAAACAGCGCGTCGAACAACGCGTTGCACAATTCCTGCATCAGATAGGTGGCACCCGAATAGCCCATGAAGGGGGTCCCGGTGTGCCGCCTTATCGCCGCACCGGGGAAGCTGGCGGGAATGTAGATCGACCGCGCGCCGCATTCCGCGAGATACATCCGCTCGTTGTAGCTGCCGAACACCACCAGCGGTGGCGCGGCCTGGATCGCGGCGCGCACCGCGGCATTGTCGGGCTTGACCCCGGCGCTGCGCGAGAAGGCGAAGCTGCAGGGCAGCCCCATGTCCTCCTCGAGGAATTTGCGGATTCCGCGGGCATAGGTTTCGTTCGCCACGATGCCGAAGCTCGCCGTGCCGAAGAAGTCCTGCGTGACCGAGCGCCACAGATCCCACAGCGGCTTGATCGTGGTGTGCTTCTCGCGGGTGATGAAGGGTTCGGGGTCGAGCCCCAGTTCCGCCCCCAGCGCGCGCAGGAACAGCGTCGTGCTCTCGAGCCCTACCGGTGCCTGGAAATAGGGCCGCTCGAGCAGTTCGCACAGATTGCGGCCGAACTCGCGGTAGAGGCAGACATTGGCATGCGCATCGGCGAGCCGGCGGACATCGGCCAGATGGCTGCCGAGCGGGAAGGCCATGTTGACCTCGGCGCCGATGCCCTCGATCAGCCGGCGGATCTCGGCGAGATCGCTGGCCATGTTGAACATGCCATAGGCGGGGCCGATGATGTTGACGCGGGGCTTCCCGCCCTCCTTCACCGTCCTGGCGGCGGGCATCTTCTTGGGGCCGAATTCGGTCCACAGCCAGCTCAGCGCGCGGTCGGCGCTCTGCCACTGGTCCTCGTCGATGGTGCGCGGGAGGAAGCGCTTGATATTGGTGCCCTCGGGGGTGACCCCGCCGCCGATCATCTCGGCGATCGAGCCGGTGACCACCACTGCGGGCAATTCGGGGTCGAGCGTCTTCCAGGCCCGTTTCATCGCGCCCTCGGTCCCGGTCTTGCCGAGTTCCTCTTCGCCCAGACCGGTGACGACGATCGGCAATTCGTGCGGCGGCAGCCCGTCGGTGTAATGCAGCACCGAGGTGACCGGCAGGTTCTCGCAGCCCACCGGGCCGTCGATGATGACCTGCAGCCCCTTTATCGCGGTAAAGACATAGACCGCCCCCCAATAGCCCCCCGCGCGATCGTGATCGAGGATCAGGGTCATACGGCCGCTCCCGCCTTGCCCGTCACCCCAGCGAAAGCTGGGGTCTCGTGCCGCAAGCTGAGCGCTCTCGATTGTGGGAGATCCCAGCTTTCGCTGGGATGACGAACGGTGTTGGGTTGCGCCGCGACGCTCATGTTCCCACCGCCTCCGCCGCCTTACGCGCGGCCTCGTTCAAGGCGGCGTATTTCTTCTTGAACAGCGGCCGGTCCTGCGGGGTATCTTCCCAGATGCCGGCGCCGTGTTCGGTGCCGACGCCTGCGAAAAACTCGCTCATGCGGTTCATCCGCCCTTTGTTGGCCATGGCGGTGTTGACCACCTGCGCCAGACTGCCAGCGCCCGCGGGGCCCATCAGCGGACGCGCGGAGATGAGATTGGTGAAATAGAGCGCGGGGATCGCGCGCTGCTTGGCGTGCTGCACCACCGGCGTGGTGCCGATCGCCAGATCGGGGCGGAATTCCTCGACCGCGGCGATGTCCTGTTCCAGGCTGGCGCGGTACTGGATCCGCACGCCCTTGGCCTCGAGCCATTCGCGGTCGGGGTCGGACCAGCGCGTTTTGGGGCAGGCGGTGCCGACATAGGGCACCTCCGCGCCGCTCTCGATCAGCAGCCGCGCGACCAGCAGTTCCGATCCCTCGTAGCCCGAGACGGTGATCCGACCCTTCACCGGACTGGCTGCCAGCGCGCCGCGGATCGCGGCGACGAAACGGTCCTTGGCGGCATCGACCCTGGCGCGGGCGATCCCGCAGATCTCGCCGATCGCCTCGAGCCAGGCCGCGGTGCCATCCGCGCCCACCGGGGCCGAACCGATGACCGGACGCCCGGCGTGCTCGAACTCGCGCACGCTGGCGGTGTAGAAAGGGTGGATCGCGGCCACCACCGCGCAGTCGAGCGCAGAATAAAGCTCGCGCCATTCGCGGGTCGGGACCACCGGGCCGGCGGCGAGCTCGAGCGGTTCGAGCATCTGGCCGATGCCCACCGGATCGGCGGGGAACATCTCGCCCAACAGCGTTACCGTCGGCCGGTCGGAGCGGGTTTTCGGCGCGGCGACGGGGCCGGCCTCGACCTCCTTGCGCGCATAGGCGAGCATGGCGCCCGCGAGCACGTCCTTGGCTTCGGCATGCGTCGGGATCCCGAAGCCGGGAACGTCGATGCCGATGATCCTGACCCCGTTGATCTGGTCCTTGAGCAGCCGCAGCGGCACCCCGCTGGCGGTCGGGACGCACAGATTGGTGACGATGATCGTGTCGTATTTTTCCGGATCGGCGAGACCCTCAACCGCTTCCTTGATGTCCTCGAACAGCTTGCCGGTGACCAAAGTCTCGGAGCTGAAGGGAACGTAGCCGACGGTGCGGCGCGCGCCGTAAAAATGCGAGGTGAAGGTCAGCCCGTAGACGCAGCAGGCCGAGCCCGAGAGCACGGTCGCGGTGCGTCGCATCCGCAGCCCCACGCGCAGCGAGCCGAAGGCCGGGCACATGCTTTGCGGCTGGTCGTGCGGGCCCTGCGTGGGTTCGACCGGATAGTCCGCGGCGTAGCGGTCGAGCACTTCGCTCTTGCCCGCGGCGCGCGCCGCTTCGCGCATGGTGTCCGCACCCGCATGGCAGCCGCCGCCGGAGCCCGCCGCTTTGCCATCGACCTGTGCAAGATCGAGCCGGTCGGGGCGGCGCTCGGTCGGGGCTGCCAGCGCGTTCATTCCTCAAACCTCGTCATAGACCACCTCGAGCGAGGGCCGGATTTCGTAAGCGCCGCCGCGCATGTCGGCCTGGGTCGCGGGGACCAGCTGGACGTTGCCCCCGGTCTCCTCGGGCGAGAACAAGCCGAGCAGTGCGTCCTGGCTCAGCGGGTTCGGCTGGAGCGGCGGGGCGCCGTCGATGTTGATCGCCAGCTCCTCGAACAGCGAACCCCATTCGGCGCCGGGGATGCCGATGATCTGGTAATTGGCGCTCTTGCGGCGGATATCCTCGTTCGCCGGGATTGCGGTGAGCACCGGAATGCCGACCGCATCGGCGAAGGCCTGCGCCTCGCCGGTGCCGTCGTCCTTGTTGATCAGGATTCCCGCGACGCCGACATTGCCGCCCATCTTGCGGAAATATTCCACCGCCTTGCAGACATTATTGGCGACATAGAGCGACTGCATGTCGTTCGAGCCGACGACGATGACTTTCTGGCACATGTCGCGCGCGATCGGCAGGCCGAAGCCGCCGCAGACCACGTCGCCGAGGAAATCGAGCAGGACATAGTCGAAGCCCCAGTCGTGGAAGCCCAGCTTCTCGAGCAGTTCGAAACCGTGGATGATCCCGCGCCCGCCGCAGCCGCGCCCGACCTCGGGCCCGCCCAGCTCCATCGCGAACACCCCGTCGCGTTGGAAGCAGACATCCTCGATGCGGACTTCCTCGCCCGCGAGCTTCTTGGCCGAGCTGGTCTCGATGATCGTCGGGCAGCTCTTGCCCCCGAACAGCAGGCTGGTGGTGTCGCTCTTGGGGTCGCAGCCGATCAGCAGCACGCGCTTGCCCTGCTGCGCCATCATGTAGGACAGGTTGGAGAGAGCGAAGCTCTTGCCCGAACCGCCCTTGCCGTAGATCGCGATGATCTGCGTTTCCTTGGTGACCTCGCCGGTGTGCACCGGGTCAGGCTCGATCCCCGCTTCCTCGCGCAGCGCCATGTCGTGATCGAACATCGTCATGCAGCTTCGCTCCAGTCGAGAACCATCTTGAGGCATTCGGGATCGGTCAGCGCGGTCGGATAGGCCTTCCTCGCCTCCTCCGCCGGGCGGATGTGCGAGATCAGCCCGCCCAGATCGAGCGCGCCCGATTCGATCAGCGCGCCGGTCGCGGCGAGATCCTCGGGCTGCCATTCGGCCGCGACGCGCAGCCGCGCTTCGGCCTGGAAGGCGGGCGCGAAGGCGAAGTTGAGCCGGTTGGCGTAAAAACCCGCAAGCACGATCTCGCCGCCTTTGGCGAGCTTGCCGATCAGCGTGTCGAGCCCGTCGGCAAAGCCGCTGACGTCGTAGATCGCGTGGTAGTCGCGCCGCGCGTCGTCCTTGGGGGCGATCACCTCGTAGCCTTGCGCGCCCGTCCGGCGGCAGGCCTGGTTGTCCCACACCTTGGGTGCGGGCGCACCCATGGCGATGGTCAGCCGCGCGAGCAGCCGGCCGAGCACACCGTGACCGACGATCAGATCGGGGGGCTCTCCCCCGGCCAGCGCATGGCGCGCGGTGGCGGCGAGCGCAAACAGCACCCCGTCGACACCCAGCGATTCGGAAATGGGAAAGGCGCGGGCGGAGGGGACGACCAGCCGCTGCGCGGTGCCGCCGAACAATCCGCGTGCCTCGGTGTAGCAATTGGCGCCCGGCACGAAGACCCAGTCGCCGATCCGGCCACTGACGTCGGCCCCGGCATCGACCACCCGGCCGACCGATTCATAGCCCGGGACCAGTGGATAGCCCATTCCGGGGAAGCGCGGCATCTCGCCGGTCCAGAGCAGCTTTTCGGTGCCGCTGCTGATCCCGCTCCAAAGGGTTTCCACGACGACATCGGATGGGCCGGGGTCGGTCAGGGACAGCGACCGCAGCGCCAGGCGCCTGGGTGCGTCCACGATTACGGCCAATGCATCCATCCCTCAGGTCCATCCTTCGCTGGTTGGTTAACCTGACATCGCGGCAAGGATTGCCTCGATGCAGTGTCACCTTACCCAGACAGGATCGACTGTCAATCCATCCTTACAGATGTAGGTGTCAGGCCGTAGCGACAATAAGCGAAGTTATCACCGGGAGATCGGTGCCGACACGCCGCCAGCGCCGGAAACCCGCGGCCTCGAGCATGGCGCCGATCTCTTCCGCGCGCCGCGGGCGCCCCGACCGCATGGCCCACAGATAGAGTCCGAAATAGGCGTCGCCCATTTTCTCCGCCCCCCGAGTCCCGGCCATCGGTTCGGCGATCACCAGCGCCGAGCCCGGTTCCAGCGACTCGCGGATATTGGCCAGCAGGATCGTGACGGCCGCATCGTCATGATCGTGGAGGATCCTGACGAGCGAGATGCAGCCGTAACCCGTGGGGATCGGGTCGCGGAAGAAGTCGCCGGGGTGGAGTGCGGGCGTGTTGCCCGGCGAAGCTGCGCCCGCGCGGCGGCCGAGGACATCGGGAAGGTCGAAGATCCCCAGCCTAAGCGCCGGATAGGCTGCAGCCACTGCCTGGGCAAAAGCACCGTAGCCGCCGCCGACATCGAGCAGCGATGCGTGCCGGTCGAAGGAGTAGGCCGACAGGACCTGCTCCGCGACCATCGCCTGCGAGCTTGCCATCAAACTGCTGTAGGCATGGGTCTCGCAACCGTCCCGGATGTCCTGGGCTGCGGGATCGGCAGCCCCCGCATAGGTCCAGAACTGCGACAGCGCGGTTGCCTTGCGGCGGTCGCCGCGCAGCAGTGCCAGCGGGTCGGCAAGATCGGCGTAGAGCAGCCGGTGGTGCCGGATCATCGCCAAGGCCCCGGCATTTCCCTGCAGCGCCGCGCCCTGCTGCCCCAGCATCCACTCGTCGGGTGCTACCTGCTGCGCCAGTTCCACCGCCGCCGAAGCCCGCAGCAGCAGCACGGCTCCCGGCAGGCTCAGCCCGCAGCGCGCCGCGACCTCCTCAGCCCCCGCCGGGCCATTGGCCAACAGTTCGATCAGCCCGCTCTCCACCGCCGTCAGCAGCGTCTGGGTGTAGGTAAAGCCGGCGACGAGATCGAACAGGCCCCCGGCCTTGCGCCGCGCGATCGGGCGGATCAGCGGATTGCGCGCCGCCCAGCGGCGGAAGCGCGGGTCGCCGATGATGCGGTTGCGGGCGGCGATCCAGCGCCGCTTCCATCGGAGAGCGAGCGAAGCCGAAGAAGGAGGAGCGCTGGGCTGCATTGTCAAAAACATTGGACAGGCGTCGCGTAAAGGTCAATTCTATTCGCCGAGGAGGATCTGTTTGGCGATGCGCGTTGCCATCATCGGAGCGGGGATGGGCGGACTGGCCTGCGCGGTCCGGCTCGCCGCGAGCGGTCACGATGTCACCGTCATCGAACGCGAGCAGCAGGTCGGCGGCAAGGCGCGACGGATCATGGTCGATGGGACACCGATCGACGCCGGGCCGACCGTCTTCACCCTGCGCGATGTGTTCGACGATCTTTTCGCAGCCGCGGGCCGGTCGCTCGACGATTACGTTTCCGTCCGCCCCGCGCAGGTGCTCGCCCGCCATGCCTGGGACTCGGACAGTCAGCTCGACCTTCATGCCGATCCCGCGCGCAGCGAGGCGGCGATCGGCGATTTCGCCGGTGCCGATGCGGCGCGCGGCTACCGCGCCTTTCGCATGGAAGCGGCGCGGATTTATGGAATTCTCGAACACAGCATGCTGCGCGCCGACAAGGTGTTCTGGCCGCTGCCGCTGATGCGCCGGATCGGGCTCGCGCGGATCGGCGACCTGCTGGCGATCCGCCCCTACGAGAGCCTGTGGAAGGTGCTCGGCGAGCATTTTACCGACCCTCGGCTGCGGCAATTGTTCGCGCGCTATTCGACCTATTGCGGTTCCTCGCCCTTCGACACCCCCGCGACGCTGATGCTGATCGCGCATGTCGAAGCGCAGGGCGTCTGGCTGATCGACGGCGGGATGAGCGCGCTGGCCGAGGGCTTGCGGCGCGTCGCCGAGGAACACGGCGCGCGTTTCCGGACGGGCACCCCGGTTGTCGATGTCGAACTCCACAATCGCAAGGCTTGCGGGGTCTCGGTCGAATCGGGCGAATTCATCCCCGCCGATGCGGTGGTGGCCAATTGCGATCCCGCCGCGCTGGCGAGCGGCAGGCTGGGACAAATTGCGACACGCGCGGTCGCTCCCCTCCAGTCGCGCAGCCGCTCGCTCTCGGCCCTGGTCTGGCTCACCCATGCGCGCAGCGAAGGCTTCCCGCTGTCGCGCCACAACGTCTTCTTCTCGCCCGATTATCCGCGCGAATTCAGCGACATCAAGCGCGGCGCGGTGCCCGGCGATCCCAGCGTCTACCTCTGCGCGCTCGACCGCGACGCAGGCTCCGGCGCGGGGCCCGAGGGCCGCGAGCGGTTCCAGATCATCGTCAACGCGCCGGCCAATGGCGACAGATTGGATTATAGTGCCGAGGAGAAAGAGCGATGCACGCAGGCCATGAGGCGAACCCTGGAGCGCTGCGGTTTGCAACTGGAGGATCCGCTGCCGCACCTTCTGCTGACACCGAACGACTTCGAGAGATTTTCGCCCTCGACGGGCGGAGCGATCTATGGACGGGCCTCGCACGGCTGGGCGGCGTCCTTCCTCCGGCAGGGTACGCGGACGCGGATCCCTGGGCTCTATTGCGCGGGTGGAAGCACCCACCCGGGGGCCGGGGTGCCGATGGCCGCCTTGTCCGGGCGCCTCGCAGCGCAACAGGTGGCGCAGGACCTCGCTTCGATGCGCCGGTTCCACCCGGCGGCTACGCCTGGTGGTATGTCGATGCGCTCAGCGATGCCTCTGGACCGGATGGGGGCCGGCACGGGCTGACGATCATCGCCTTCCTGGGCAGCGTCTTCTCGCCCTATTACAAGCGCAGCGGGCGCGCCGCCCCGACCGACCACAGCGCGCTCAACGTCGCGCTCTACGGCCCCGGCGCGCGCTGGACCATGACCGAACGCGGGCAGGATGCGGTGGTGCAGGAGACGCACACGCTGGCGATCGGGCCGAGCTCGCTGCGCTGGACCGGCGAGGCGCTGGAGATCGACATCGTCGAACGCGACAAGCGGCTGGGCATTCCCTGGCAGCGCGCGGTTCGGGGGAAGATCCGGGTCATACCCGAAGCGCTCAACACGACCGCATTCGCGCTCGATCCCGCCGGCAGGCACAGCTGGCACTGCCTCGCGCCGCGGGCGCGGATCGAGGTGGAGATGGACAAGCCGAACTTGCGCTGGAGCGGCAGCGCCTATCTCGATTCCAACTCCGGCAGCGAATCGCTCGAGGAGGGGTTTCGCGTCTGGCACTGGTCGCGCGCACACACCCGCCGTGGTTCGGTGGTCAGCTATGAAGGCATCCGCCGCGACGGGACCCGCTTCGCCAGCGCACTGCGCTTCGATGCCAGCGGTGCCCCGCACGCGGCAGAGCTGCCCCCCGTCGCGCCTCTTGCCAACACTTTGTGGCAGATGGAGCGCCAGACCCGCTCCGATGGCGGACATGCCAGCGTGATCAGGACCTGGGAGGATGCGCCCTTCTACGCACGCTCGACGCTGGCGTCGCGGCTCTATGGCGAGCCGGTGACCGCGGTGCAGGAAAGCCTCGATCTCGACCGCTTCGCCTCACCGATCGTCCAGTTCATGCTCCCCTACCGCATGCCCCGGCGCACCTGATTCGGCCTCTTCCTGCGCGCGGCGCTTGGCTTCCCTGTCGCGCGCGATCTCGCGGTTGACCGACCACAGCTGGTAGAGGCCGAACCCCAGCGCCACGCTGGCGGTGAAGAGGATTTCGATCCAGCCGAAGTTTGCCGCCATCCCCTCCATGCTCAGGCTTCCTCTTCGGCGATTATGCGATGGCGCCGGGCGAAACGCAGGATCATCGCCGCGGCTTCCTCCGGTCGCTCCTCATGCGCCAGATGGCCGAGACCTCCGAGGACCTGGAGTTCACCTTGCGGCAGCGCTGCGCAGGCCTGCCGGACCGAGGACAAAGGAACCGCGCGGTCGCGGTCGCCATGCGCGAGCAGCACCGGGACATCGATCGCGGGGAGCAGCGCCTCGAGCGCGGCCAGATCCCAATTCGCCATCATCGCCAGCGCCCCGCGGCAATGGTCGCTGTTGCCAAGCAGCGCCTCGTAGCAGCGCAGCCCCTCGGCATCGATCCGCGAACCGGTGGCGCGGGTGAGGAAGCGGGCGGTCTCTCCCGACCCGCGCGCCATCCGCGCGAAGATCGACGGCACCAGCGGGTTGACGAACAGCAGTCTGGCCATGGCGGGGAGCAGCCGCGCGGCGAGGCCGGGGAAGGGCATCAGCGCCGGGCTCAAACCGACCACCGGCACGCGTATTCCGTCCTGCGCAAGCCGGAGCGCGATCGCCGCGCCGGCGGAATGACCGACGATCAGCGCCGGTTCGAGCGCGAGGCCTTCCAGCAAAGTCCCGATTGACGAAGCGACACGGGGCAGGGTGGGTCCGCCGCGCATGGTTCCGCGGGTGAAGCCATTACCGGGCAGGTCGGGGTCGATCACGGTGAACCGCTCTGCCAGCAGCGGCAACATCCCCCGCCAGCTGTGCGTAGCACCGCCGGTGCCGTGGAGCAGGAGCGCAACCGGGCCGCTGCCCGCCTGCTGGACATGCCAGCGCAGCCCGCCCGCCTCGACGAAGCGGCTCGACTTCCGGTGCGGCCAGTCACGGCCTTCGACCTCCCAGCGCAGCGCGCCGCTCACGGTCTGTCGCTCGCAGGGCGCGCCGCCTCGACCGCGCGCTGCAGCCCGGCGGCATCGGCCATCGGCAGCGGCAGATAGCGCGCCCGCAAGTCGCGCGCGAGCGCTTCGGCCTCGGGGCGCGGGCGCGGTGCGATATCGACCACCACCGCGGCGTGACCGTCCGCGGCCAGTCCCCTGGCGGCCGAGGCGGCGTCTTCGCGGGCGCGCGGCCGGCCGGGCATGCCGTCGGCGGCGATATTGGCGCTGCCATCGGTGAGGAAGACGACAAAGGGCGTGGTACCGCGCCCTGCGATGCTGGCAGCGAGCCGCCGTGCGGCGATGATCCCCGCCGCGAGCGGGGTGCCCCCGCCGCCGGGAA
>TARA_R110002072_G_scaffold284396_3_pt1 | contig 34015 bp, 28 predicted proteins | sample TARA_R110002072 | Tara Oceans TARA_R110002072 (sample SAMEA4397118) | marine metagenome | biome: Polar Biome; feature: [SRF] surface water layer (ENVO:00010504); material: water (ENVO:00002006), including particulate matter (ENVO:01000060) such as... | depth 5 m
ATGCTGGTGTGGCGGGATCTGAACTCAGGAAGGCAATCAGATCACGATGGTATTGTTCCGGATATTCAAAATGCGGATTATGCCCAATGCCCGGGTACTGTTTGATATCCGCATTCTGCAGGGTATCCGCGATATGCTGTGACAGCTCTGCAAAGCCGGCCGACAAACGATCGTCCTGGCCACCCAGTACCAGCGCCTTGGTGCTGATGTGCTGCCAGTCATACACCACCGGATCAAAATACAGAATGCCCTGCTGCCACGCGCGCACACGGGCCAGCAGTGGCCATTCTTCAATCAGTGTCTGGCCATACTGCATGCGCACAAATTCCAGATACTCCGGTTTAACATCCGTATTGTAATAACGCATGTGATTGGCAAGGATTGACCGATAGGACGTACCTGTGCGCACGCCTTCGGCTGCCTCATGTATATCGCGCCATGGCCGCGACTGACGCTGATCGGTCATGCCAATCTGGTTCACCAGCACCATATGTGTGGTGGTATCCGGATAGGTCATGGTAAAACGTGCAGCCAGCATGCCACCCATGGAATGCCCCACAATGGCAGTCTGTTCTATGCCGAGATGATCCAGCAGTTTTTTCGAGTCGGACGCAAAAATATGCAGATTGTAGGGGATGTCCATTTTTGATGACTTGCCATAACCTACCCGGTCTGGTGCAACCACCCGAAAACCCGCTGCCGCCAATGCCTCAATGGTCGGCGCAAAACCAATGCCACCAAAATTCATTCCATGAAACAGCATCACGCTTCGTCCGTTGGCGGGCCCGGTTGGAGCCACATCCATATAGGCCATGACACCGTCCTGACCAAAATGCTGAACGGGCATAAACTGGACTGGATACGGGTATTCGATCTCCTCCATCATCATGGAGACCGGGCCCCAGTCTGCCGGCGGCTCGCTGGGTGGTGTATAGGCCTGTTGTGCCAGTGCAGACAGACTGTGGCTCAGCAACAGGCTGCCCAGCAGTGCTACCGTACTGCAGCGTTTTAGAAAATCGTTTACTCGCATTACTGTCTCCTGATTTTAATTGTTATGCCCGATGTCCAAGTTTACCTGAAATGACGCCGATTGTTAGTCAGCCAGCTTCATACCAACGTGTTTTATACGCCCCTCATCCATTGCCGCAATGGTCCAGATGAATCCCTGCCACTCCATCTGGTCACCCAGCACCGGCTTCCCCCCCATACGACGATTCAGAAACTCTCCGATGGTCTGATCCATTGCCTGCGGATCCGGGTGTAAACCATATACCGGCGTCAGATCCGCGATCTTTGCTGCCGCATCCAGAATAAAATCACCAAAAAACCAGTCATCCATGCCACGTACCGGCGCCACACTAAATAGCTTGCCCAGCGCGGGCAGGTCATGATCATGACCAATAATACACAGGATATCGTCCACCAGCAGTCGGGTACTGCCGGTCGGGTGCAGCAGTTCCCGGCCTCTGAACAACGCCGCAATCCGAGTGCCTTCGGGCATCCGTAATCCTCTTAGCTCCCGTCCGATGCACCACTTCTCGGCACCCAGGCGGTAAACAAACAATTCCCATTCACTGGTCGGATGTATTTCCAGTCCGGACCGGGAGACCGGTAATGGTTGTGACGGCACCTGCACCTTTGCCAGGCGGGTTGCCAGGGGAATGGAGGAACCCTGCACCAGCAACGAGACAAGCACCACAAAAAATGCCAGATTGAAGTACAGCTGGGAATCCGGCAGCCCTGCCATCACCGGATACACCGCCAGAATAATGGGCACCGCTCCACGCAAGCCCAGCCAGGAGATGTACCAGCGCTCGCGCATCTTGAAACGACTGAAAGGCAGCAGGCTCAGCATGACCGCCAACGGTCGGGCAAACAGAATCATCCACAGCGCAAGCATCAACCCGGGCAACGCGATAGGTAACAACTCGCTGGGGGTCAACAACAAACCAAGCACCAGGAACATGCCAATCTGGCTCAGCCACGCCAGACCATCGAGAACGCTGACTATCGACACGCGGCTGCGCAGCGGCCGGTTACCCAGAAACAATCCGCACAGATAGATCGCCAGAAAACCGCTGCCCCCTGCATAATTGGTCAACGCAAACAGAAACAGTCCGCCACTGACCGCCAACAGCGGGTAGAGTCCATTGGCCAGCGTTGAGCGGTTTATCAGGTGCTGCAATAACCAGCCTCCGGCCATGCCGAACACCACGCCAAACCCGAACTGCTGCAGCAACTGGAAAGCGAAACCGATAAACGAGGTTTCACCAGCCTGTTGTACCTGGGCCAGCATACCGATCAGGGTCACTGTCAGGAATATTGCCATTGGATCATTGCTGCCCGACTCGATCTCCAGAGTGGCGCGAACGCGTTCGTTGATATGTCTGCTGCCCAATAGGGAGAACACGGCTGCTGCATCAGTTGAACCAACAATTGCGCCTATCAGCAAACCCTGTAGCAGACTCAGGTCAAACAGCCAGGCAGCCATCAAACCCGTCAGTGCGGCGGTGATGACCACACCAATGGTTGCCAGCGACAGCGCCGGCCCGAGAGCTACTTTGAAAGTAGCTACCCGGGTGCGCATACCACCATCAAAGAGGATAATAGCCAATGCGAGATTGCTGGCGATAAATGCCAGCGTATAGTCATCAAACTGGATTCTGCCGATGCCTTCTTCCCCGGCCAGAATGCCGACGCCAAGGAAGATGACCAGAATGGGGATGCCCAGTCGCGACGAAAGTGCGCTGACCAGCACACTGAATCCCACCAGCAATGCGCCAACCAGAAAAAGACCATTAATGGACAGCAGATCCATGTCTACTCCGGACAAACACGTTATCGAATGACAACAGGTAGTTTAGCAGACCCCGATCTGGTACTTGCTGCTTATGCGTCGAACGGATGGCGCAGAATAATCGTTTCGTCGCGATCCGGACCGGTGGAAATTATATCCACAGGTGCTTCAATGGCCTGCTCTATATATCGAATATAGGCCCGGGCATTTTCCGGCAACGCTTCGAGTGATCTGACACCCACTGTTGAATCTTTCCAGCCAGGCAACTCAACATAGACCGGTTTCAGCTTTTCATAACGATCCACAGTCATCAGACCATTCTGGGAATCATCCTGGCCGTCGTAACCGATACAGACCTTGATTGTCTCCAGGCCGTCCAGTACATCCAGCTTGGTCAGACAGATTCCAGTGACGCTGTTGATGCGGATGGCCAGTCGGACTGCTGCCGCATCAAACCAGCCACAGCGACGGGCCCGACCGGTGGTTGCGCCTTTTTCCATGCCCACATCGGCCAGATGTGCACCAATGTGATCAAACAGTTCTGTCGGGAACGGACCCGAACCCACACGCGTTGTATAGGCTTTGGTGATTCCCAGTACATAGTCCAGATACAGCGGACCATAACCGCTGCCGGTTGCCGTGCCTCCGGCTGTTGTATTGGAAGAGGTAACAAACGGATAAGTACCGTGATCGATATCCAGCAAAGAGCCCTGGGCACCCTCGAACATCAGATTGTCACCTGCCTTGCGGTGCTGATGGACCAGATCAACGGTATCAGCAAGCATCGGGCGAATCTGATCTGCATATGCCAGACACTCTTTCAGGGTTGTCTCGTAATCGACCGCCGGCGCATCATAATAATGGGTCAGCATGAAATTATGGAATTCCATGACTTCACGAAGACGCTGGGCAAAGTGTTCAGTGTTAAATAGCTCACCAATACGAATACCGCGTCGGGCGACCTTGTCTTCGTAAGCCGGCCCGATACCCCGGCCGGTTGTGCCAATTTTACCGGATCCCAGTCGTTGTTCGCGGGCCTGGTCCAGTGCTACGTGCGAAGGAAGTATCACCGGGCTGGCACCGCTGATTTTCAGACGCTCACGCACCGGGACGCCTTGCGCTTCCAGTTCACCGATCTCCTTCATCAGGGCTTCCAGACTGACCACAACACCGTTGCCGATTACACACGTGACACCATCACGCAGGACACCGGAGGGGATAAGGTGCAGTACGGTCTTCTTACCGCCAATAACCAGAGTATGACCGGCATTGTGGCCACCCTGGAAACGTGTAACCACCGCTGCCTGCTCAGTCAGCAGATCAACAATTTTGCCCTTACCTTCGTCACCCCATTGTGTGCCCAAAACAACAACGCTTTTACCCATGGTTTTCTGTCTCTGTGCTAAGTTCTCAATTCCTGGCCAGCCAAATCTGATTCAATGCCCAGATTATTGTGCCTGACCTGTTGTGGTGTTCAAATCAGTTACTATCCATTCACCAGCGGTTCCTTCGACGATCTGCCGGGTGCAGCCCAGTTCCTGCAGCAGATTCCCGGTAACATCCCCGGATCCCAGGTGAGTGACAACAATTTCTCCTGCATCCCGTAACCGCTGAGTCAAGGCAAGCAATTGCGGATCGGTCGAGTCTGGCGCAAGCACAACATCCCGGGTAGTATCCGGGTGCTGACTCAGACGGGCCAGTATTTTCAGATCCGCATCAAATCCCGATGCCGGGCGTGCCCGGCCGAACACCTTGCCGATATCATCATAACGGCCGCCCTTGGCAACTGCCCGCCCATAAGCAGGCGTGTAGGCGGCAAATACGATGCCGGTGTGATACTGATACCCTCGCAGCTCTGACAAATCGAAACCAAGCGTCACATCGTCCAGTCGCTGCGTGATGGCGGCCGCTATCTGCTTCAGTTCAGACAGGGCCTCGCGAGTCTGGGGCGGTGCGTGTGCCAGCACTTCGTCAGCATTGTCCAGCACCGTGCTGTCCCCGCTGAGCCTTGCCAGAGACTTTAACATCTGCGCCAGATTGACATTGTCAATATTCGCATCCAGCCAGCTGTCAATATCAGCAAACGCTTTGCGCTGAACGGCATCAAACAGCTCGTTCTCGGCATCCTTGTTCAGGCCTGCCGCCGCTACCAGACTACGGAAAATGCCGACATGTCCCAGCACTATATGCACAGGCGCAATACCCGCCAATTTCAGTGTTTTCGCCATCAACACAATCAGTTCGATGTCACAGGCAACGCCCGCATGCCCGAACAGCTCCGCACCAATGCGGATAGGCACCCGGGAAGTAAGCAGCCCCCGCGGACGGGTGTGTACCACACTGTCGGCATAGCACAGGCGTACCGGACCGTCGCGGTGCAGATTACGCGCATCAATGCGTGCCACCTGTGGCGTGATATCTGCGCGCACGCCCATCATGCGACCGCTCAGCTGATCGGTGATTTTAAAGGTATGCAGATCAAGATCGTGGGAAGAGCCCACCAGCAGTGAGTCAAGATATTCAATCAGTGGCGTGATTACGAGCTCGTAGCCCCAGCTTTGGTACAAGTCCAGTATCTCGCGGCGCAGCTTCTCCAGTTTCAGAGCTTGTGGCGGCAGGACTTCCTCAACCCCTTCCGGCAACAGCCAGCGGTCAGCGCGTTTCATGTGTGTATCCTGTGGTTTTTATCAGATCCCGGGCGGCACCGGTACCAGCGTAACGGTGCCGCCCGACCATCATGGCATCTGGTCGGTGCCCATGTATCTGAAGTAATCGCTATCGGGCTCAAGCAGAAGTACATCACCTTTGGATGAGAAGGTCTGGCGATAAGAGTTCAGACTGCGGGTGAACGCATAAAACTCTTCATCCTGTGTGTAAGCTGCTGAGTAAATCGCAGTAGCCGTTGCGTCACCGTCACCGCGAATCCGTTCAGAGTCACGGTAGGCTTCTACCAGCAATACCGCTTCCTGACGGTCCGCATCGGCTTCGATACCAATGGCAAGCTCGTTACCGCGCGAACGCAACTGCTGAGCTTCACGCTGACGTTCAGACGTCATCCGTTCATAGACGGATGAGCGCACATCATCCGGCAGATCGATTCGCTTGACCCGCACGTCGATGACTTCGATACCGTATTCCTCTGCCACATAGGTATTCAGCTCTTCGGTGAGCTCCAGCATGAGTGCATCGCGCTGACCGGAAACCACTTCCTGCAGGTCGCGCTCACCAAACTTGTTTCGCAGACCGTCATTGACACGCTGGGCCAGCAGGGAGTTGGCGCGCGTTTCATCGCCCGAAGTAGCAGTATAAAAGCGCTCCACATCCACAATACGCCACATGGCATAGGAGTCTACCAGCAGGGCTTTCTGCTCAAGGGTCAGATAACGTTGAGGGGTAGCGTCAACGGTCAGCACACGCGCATCAAACTTGCGCACGGTATTGACGTAAGGCACCTTGAAATGCAGCCCTGCGGGTATGTCGGTCCGCACCATATCGCCGAACTGCAGCATGACAGCACGCTCGGTTTCCTTGACCACAAATATTGAATTTGCGCCGACCAACACTAGCAGAACGACAATCACACCAAAAAAGATGTTTTTCATAACTGTTATCTCCTCACTGGCAGGGTTTGCACACGCGAACGGTCTGCCGTTGACTGAGAATTGATTTCACGGCTGACCTGATCGGCCAGCTCACGGATCTGCTGACTGTTCAGCTGAAGACGCCCAGGCGTCGCAGTGCCGGTTGCGTTACTCTGATCCATGAGCCGGTCCAGAGGCAGGAACATCATGTTATTGCCACCCTCAACATCAATCAGCACCTTGCTGGTATTCGCCAACACCGCCTCAATGGCATCGATATAGAGACGCTGTCGGGTCACCGACGGAGCCTGCTGATATTGTGCCAGAAGCTGCTCAAATCGGTAGGCCTCACCCTCTGCCCGGGCAACCACTTCGTCACGATAGGCATTGGCCTGTTCGATGATACGCTGCGCCTCACCTCGCGCTTCCGGGATAACCCGGTTGGCATAGGCCAGTGCCTGGTTCTGGGCACGCTGCTCATCTTCCCGCGCTCTGATCACGTCATCAAACGCTGCCTGCACCGCCATCGGCGGCTGTGCATTCTCAACGTTTACCTGAGTGACCATGATGCCCGTCTGATAATTCTCCATGTAGCTCTGGGCGCGCTCGCGTACCTCATTGGCAACGTCTGCGCGACCCTGTGTCAGCACGCGATCCATGGTAGTGCCACCCACAACGTGACGTACCGCTGACTCAACGGCCTGATCCAGACCACGCTGCGGATCACGTACCTGCAGTACATAACGGATCGGATCCGAGACAATGTACTGCACGGAAATCGAGACGGTCACAATATTCTCGTCTGTGGTGAGCATATCGTTTGCATAGGACCGGGTATTTACACGCGATATGTTGATCTTCTGCACTTCATCAATGATTGGTGGATTCCAGCGCAAACCCGGCAGTACTACTTCTTCGCGAAGCTCACCAAAGCGCAGAACCACACCACGTTCGGCTTCATCAATGGTGTAAAAACCCATGGCCGCCCACACGACGGCGGCCAGCACCACCAGTCCACCCAGCATGCCGGCAGAGACCCCGGAACCGCCGGATCCCGAACTGCCGCTACCGCCCCCTTTACCACCAAAGAGCGTATTGAATTTTTTGCCAAGATTGCGAATCAGCTCTTCAATATCGGGTGGCCCCTGATCATCGCCACGACGACCACCACCCCCGCTACCCCAGGGATCGTTGCCATTACCTTTGTTTCCAGGTTCATTCCAAGCCATCGTCTACTCCATACCCAGCGAATGCCGGACGATTTTAACGAATATTTGCGTATTAACCCAGCTTTACCGCCCGTTGTTGTGACTTACCGGATTGCGGCGGGCAAGCGGACACATGTCAAACCAGAATACTCAGCCCCGCGCATCGTCCTGCAGCAGCCGTTGAAAATCATTTCTGGGCAGTTTTATATCCAGCACCACCCTGCCTTCACCATCCAGTGTTTCAGTGGTCACGGCCCCTCGCGCATACAGCCGAGCCCTCAGCCTCCCCTGATCAGGCGCCAGAATCAGCTGCTCACTTATTACATCGTTGCCGAGCATTTCACTGATTGCGGTTAACAACAAGTCTATACCGGCCCCGGTTTTCGCCGAGAGCCAGACCCGCTTCGGATTACCTGATTCGTCCCGATCAATACGGGGTAAAAAACCCTCAACCAGGTCAATTTTATTCAGAACCTGTATGCAGGGTATTTTATCTGCGCCGATCTCGGTCAACACCTCATTGACCTGATCAATGTAGTAATCATGATCTTCATTGGCGATATCCACCACATGCAGCAGCAGATCCGCCTGTGTGGTTTCTTCAAGCGTCGCCCGGAATGCCTCAACCAGTTTATGCGGCAGGTGACTGATAAAGCCAACGGTATCAACCAGAATTGCCTCACCAAAGGAAGGCACATCAATCCTCCGCAAGGTGGCATCCAGCGTTGCAAACAACTGATCGGCGGCATAGATGCCTGCCTGCGTCATGGTATTGAAAACGGATGATTTTCCGGCATTGGTATAACCCACCAGCGACACTACCGGCACTTCAGCACGCTTGCGCGAGCGACGCCCCTGCTCGCGCTGGGCCCGAACCTTCTCCAGACTCTTGTTGATACTCTTTATGCGCTGGCGGATCATGCGCTGGTCCAGCTCCAGCTGGGTTTCACCGGCCCCCCTCAGGTTTACGCCACCTTTCTGTCGGTCAAGGTGTGTCCAGCCGCGCTTGAGACGGGTGACCATATGCTGCATCTGCGCCAGCTCAACCTGCAGCTTGCCCTCATACGTCCGGGCTCGCTGGGCAAAGATATCCAGAATCAGGCCGGTGCGATCACGCACCCGGCATTTGAGGGATTTTTCAAGATTGCGCTCCTGACTCGGAGACAGTGCGTGATTGAACAGAACCAGATCAGCCTCATGCTCACGCACTGCCACAGCAATCTCTTCCAGCTTGCCCTGACCAACAAACGTGCGGGCATCCGGCGTCTTGCGACTGCCCTTGATGAAACAAACCGGTTCCGCACCGGCTGATCGCACCAATTCTTCAAACTCTACGGGGTCTTCCTGCTCACGCTCTGAATCCAGATCAATGTGAACAAGAATGGAGGTTTCGCCTCCTTCGGGTCGCTCAAAAAACAATCATGCCCTCGATTCAGGCCATATTACCTGGTGCAGACTCATCGTCATCCTGGGTGAATTCACCACCGGCCTGCGTCGGGATTTTAACCGTCCGGGCAGGGACCACAGTGGAAATTGCGTGCTTGTATACCATCTGGTTCACGGCATTCTTGAGCAGTATCACAAACTGATCAAATGATTCGATCTGACCTTGCAGTTTGATGCCGCTGACCAGATAGATGGAAACCGGAATGCGTTCCTTTCGAAGCACATTCAGGAAAGGGTCTTGTAGGGAATGCCCTTTTGACATTGCTATTCTCCTTTAGTATTCAGCTATAAACCGTGTTAACCAGCAGTACGGATCCGTCCAACAAAAACTTTCACAATCTCTTCATGGAGGCAGTATCCAGAAATTTCAAGACACAATCCATGGTTTCGTCACTCTCACTATCGAAATCAGGTAAATCACCCCAACTGCGCAACCAGGTTATCTGTCGTTTGGCCAGTTGTCGCGTGGCAATGATACCTCTTTCCACCATTGCATCAAAGCTGATTTCGTTGGCCAGGTATTGCCAGACCTGACGGTATCCCACGCTTCTCACCGAGGGCAACGACGGGTTGAGATCATCACGCTGAAACAGCTGTTCAACCTCCTGCACCAGGCCCTGCTCTATCATTTGACGGAAGCGGCGCTCAATCTTCATATGTAATACGCTTCGCTCAGCCGGCTGGATTGACAAAAACAGCAAGGTTTCTGATGATGGCACGATCCGCGCCCCGGCCTGCAAGGCAGTCATCGATTTGCCTGTGACCATGTAAACTTCCAGCGCGCGCTGCAGACGCTGCGGATCGTTGGGATGAATACGTGCCGCAGCGACGGGATCCACTTCGGCAAGTCGCTCGTGCACGGCCTGCCAGCCATGCTGTGTGGCATGCATCAGAATTTCCTCCCGCACCCCGGCATCAGCCGGCGGCAAGACTGACAGGCCGTCGCGCAGGGCTTTAAAATACAGCATGGTGCCACCTACCAGCAAAGGCACTTTTCCGGCCCGACGGATCTCCTTCATCTCCCGCACCGCGTCCTCGCAGAACAATGCGGCCGAATAACTTTCTGCCGGGTCCAGAAAATCGATGAGCCGGTGCGGGGCAATTGCCAGCGTTGCTGCATCCGGTTTACCGGTGCCGATGTCCATGCCACGATATATCTGCGCCGAATCAACATTTATGATCTCCAGCGGCAGGCGTTGCACCAACTCTACTGCCAGCGCGGTCTTGCCCGATGCGGTAGGCCCCATCAGGCAGATGGCCGGACAGTTCTCAGCGTTGAAGGCCATTACTGTTAACGCCCCCTCAGAAACAGCTTGTCCAGATCGGCCATACTCTGATACACCCAGGTTGGACGACCGTGGTTACACTGACCGCTGCGTTCAGTCCGCTCCATGTCACGGAGCAATGCGTTCATTTCCTGAACGCCGAGCTGCCGGTTGGCACGCACTGAGCCGTGGCAGGCCATGGTCGAGAGCAGTTCGTCACGATAGGCACTGATGCGCTCACTGCTCCCGTGCTCGCGCACATCGGACAGCACATCGCGCACCAACTGTTCAATATCTGCCCGGGCCAGTATCGCAGGTACCTGCCGTACCAGTACGGATTCGTCGGCAACCCTTGCAATTTCAAAGCCCAGTTCCGACAACGCCTGCGCCTGCTCTTCAGCACAACTGGCCTCGGCACTGCTGACCGCCACCGACACAGGTACCAGCAGGGGCTGAGCCTTGATACCCTGAGTATCACATGCGTTTTTCATATGCTCGTAGGTGATCCGCTCGTGCGCCGCGTGCATGTCAACAACAATCAACCCGTGCGCATTCTGTGCCAGTATGTAAACACCATGCAGTTGAGCCAGAGCAAACCCCAGTGGCGGGATTTCACTGTCTTCACTCAACTGCTGATAGGTTGCGGCCTGATCCGCCAGTGAATTTGCGGTCGACGGCGCGCGCCAGCCACGATCGCCGGAAAATGCTGAAACACTCTGCTGACTACCGGCCTGTCCGGCAAAAAGAATTTCCCCGGTTGACGCATCAACGCGCAATCCGAGACTGGACTGAGCCGGCGGTTGCATGGATGACAACGTGTCGCCAGCGGCAGAGCCAGGAGACAACTCCCCACCCGGCATATGGTCAACCGGCCGCACATCCGCCAGTGCCTTGTGCAGCGAACGGAACAGAAAATCATGGACCAGACGCTGATCGCGGAATCTCACTTCGTGCTTGGTGGGATGCACATTCACATCAACCAGTGCCGGCTGCAACTCGAGATAAAGCACAAACGCCGGATGCCGGCCACCAAACAGGACATCCCGGTAAGCCTGCTTGATTGCATGCGACACCAGCTTGTCGCGAATTACCCGTCCATTAACATAGAAATATTGCAGATCCGGCTGACTGCGCGAGAATGTTGGCAAACAGACCCACCCCCACAACCTCAGTCCGGATGCCTCAATATCAATATAAACAGCATGTTCCAGAAACGCCGGGCCGCACACCAGGCCAATACGTCGCTGTTTCTCCTGAACACTGTGCGCGGCATGCAACTGATGGACGGTACGCTGATTGTGTCGCAAACTGAAACTGACATCAAATCGGCTGAGTGCAATTCGCTTGACAACCTCATCAATTCTGCCGAATTCGGTGTTCTCTGTGCGCAGAAATTTTTTGCGGGCCGGCGTGTTAAAAAACAGATCCCTGACCTCAACACTGGTGCCCTGAGGATGCGGCGCCGGACTGAGCGTGGCGGTCATTTCCTGGCCAGCGGCCTCAACCTGCCAGCCGCCGCTGTCGGTTGCATCCACAGACCGTGAGACCAGCGCCAGCCGCGATACTGAACTGATACTGGCCAATGCCTCGCCGCGAAACCCAAGGCTTTCGATATTCTCAAGATCATCGAGGTCCGCAATCTTGCTGGTCGCATGACGGCTCAGTGCCAGTGTCAGATCATCCCGGCTGATACCGGAACCATCATCGCGAATCCGGATCAACTTGCTGCCGCCCTGCTCCACCTCAACATCTACCCGCCCGGCCCCGGCATCAAGGCTGTTTTCCAACAACTCCTTCACCACCGACGCCGGTCTTTCAACCACTTCACCGGCAGCAATCTGGTTAGCCAGCCGCTGGCTGAGCAGAGCAATTCTTCTCATCAGGAAACCTGTGCATGTCTATCTGGTTAGGAAGCCTCCGAATAGTATCAGGAGGATGGAATGATCAGAACCTGTCCAACGTGGATTGTATCATTTCGCAGCCTGTTTGCCGCGCGCAGACGGGACAGACTCACCTGATAGCGCTGCGCGATACCGGACAATGTCTCGCCGCGCATGATGGTATGCTCAGTTGCCACCGGCGGCGCCGAAATGGCCAGCGTCATTGGTCCGCCGCCGGGAATCACCAGCCGCTGGCCAACATGAATTGTGTCATTGCGCAGAGTGTTTGCAGCCCGCAACTGCGCCAGAGCAACATCATGACGCTGGGCGATCATTGACAGACTGTCGCCGCGGACCACCACATAATCGCGATCCGGCCCCTGGTTGTTGGCTTTTTGCCAGGCGATCAGTGTGCCCTCTGGTGGCCTGTCATAAAAATAATTCATGACGCCCTGCACTATTGAGTCCGCAAGACGGCGCTGATATTCCGACGATGTCAGCAACCTTGCCTCATTGGGGTTGGACAGATAGCCGGTTTCAATCAGCAGTGACGGAATATCCGGCGATCTCAGAACCCACAGATTACCCTGCTGCGGGACATCCCGACGCAACTTGGCCACGCTGCCCATGGCATTGAGAATGTGGGAACCGGCAGCCATGCTCTGTTCGATACTCCAGGCCATGGACAGATCAAGCAGCGTCAGTGCCAGATCGTCTTCAAAATTGCGTAAGCTGGTATCACCGGACATGCCACCCAGCAAATCCGCGGAGTTTTCCTTTTCTGTCACCCGGCGAATGTTTTCGTCTTCCGCAGTGCTCTGCGAGAGCGCATAAACAGTTACACCTTCAGCACGCGAGGTACTGAATGAATCAGCATGTATGGACAGAAAGATATCTGCACGATTTTGACGGGCCAGTTGCGGGCGCTGTTGCAAGCGCACGTAGTAGTCCCCCTGCCGGATAAGCACAGGATCATACCCCGGTATGGATTTGAGCCTGTCGTAAGCGGCCTGGGCAATGGCAAGCGCCACATCCTTTTCCCGGATCCGGCCATCGTAGCCGATGGCTCCCGGGTCATCGCCGCCGTGCCCGGCGTCGATGGCGACGATGATGTCGCGTTGTGCGGTGGCAGCCGGGGCCTGACGGGATTCCGTGTTTACCGGCAATTCCCGGTCGACATCATAAAGATCAACAATCAGCCTGTCCCCGGCCCCGCCATCCGGCGGCAGAGTAAAACTGCTCGGGTTGACCGGCCTGGTGAGATCCAGCACCACACGGACATCGGTGTCATTTCGCACGGCGCTGCGCACAGCTGTGACCGGCGTACCCTGCAAATCCAGCCTGCCGGTGTCCGCGTTCATCCGGGAGCGTTTGATATCAATTACTACCCGATCCGGGTTATCCAGGACAAAGACGCTGTATTCAGCACGACTGTCGACATCAAACACAACACGCGTGAAGTCTGCCGAGCGCGAGATGCCAAGATTTTCAATATCACCTGCAAATGCACCCGCACTGGCCCAGAGCGCCAGCATTCCCAATAGCAACGTCGATAACCCGGCCAGCAACCTGGTCGGATATCGCGCCCCCGCGGGACTATGAGCACCTGCATTGACTGTATTTCTGTCCAACATCTGAAAAATACTCTGAATGAGCGACTGAAACACGCCATCAATTGCCAGTTTTGTCAGCCGACGCGTCCATCATCCGCCGCAACTGATCACTGATACGATCGCCTTCAGGCGTTATCGCCTGCCAGGTAATACGCCGACCATCTCCTTCCGCAGCCAGTGAGATCTCGATATCCGCACGGGGCAAATAGCCCTGCCCGCGCTGCGGCCACTCAATCAAACACAGAGCCGGCGGCTCAAAATAGTCATCAACGCCCAGGAATTCTACCTCCTCTGGGTCTGATAGTCTATACAGATCAAAGTGATACAAAGGAAAGTCAAAATTTTCGTAAGGTTCAACCAATGTATAGGTCGGACTTTTGACCGGGCCGACGTGGCCCAGTGCCCGGATAAGTCCGCGACTGAGCGTGGTTTTGCCGGCACCCAAATCTCCCTGCAGATACACAATTGCGCCGGAATCACCTATCGCTCGTGCCAGAGCAGCACCAAATTCCTGGGTAGCATCATCATCAGAGAGATAGTAATCGCTCACACTCATTCCTGATTCAACCAGATATTATTCAATAGCCGACGTATAACCGGCAGCAGATCAGTTGCCAGCATCCCGCGCTCACCACAGGCAGGTGCCAGCTGGTCCGCAGCCTCACCATGCACACACACGCCGATCCGCACCGCATCAGTCGGAGACACACCTTGCGCCACCAGACCACCCAGCAACCCCGCCAGCACATCTCCCATGCCGCCTGATGCCATGCCGGGATTACCCTCTGCACACACTTCCAGTGGGACAGGTACACCATCAGAATCCGGAGACAGAGCCAGAATAGTGCCCGCTCCTTTGATCAGACAGGTCGCGCCGGTCAGCGCCTGCAAACGCCTGACTGCGGCAAACCTGTCCGCCCTGACAATTGCTGCAGAACAGTTCAGCAAACGTGAAACCTCACCCGGATGCGGCGTCAGTATCCAGTGTTTTCTCTGTTCCTGCGGTGCGAGTTCGTGCCAGACATTCCGTTGCCGGGACAACAGATTCAGGGCATCGGCGTCCAGCACCAGAGGGATGCCGGTTTGTACAGCAACCATCAGCACCTCGCTCAGCACCGCCGCGGACCAGGCCGATGCCCCAAGCCCTGGCCCGATTACAATGACTGAAGCTGAACTCAACAGCGAGCGCGCACTGTCTGACTGCTTTCCACCCCAGTCATCAATTCCATGCACCATAATTTCAGGTTGTCGGGCCAGAGCCGGCATCACATGCGCCGACCGCGTGATCAGGGCAACCGTACCCGCACCTGAGCGCGCCGCTGACTCTGCAGCCATCAACGCCGCGCCACCAAAACCAAGATCTCCGCCAACAATCACAGCACGACCGTGGTTGCCTTTATGCGCATCGCGCCGACGGGGGGGCAACAGTTGCATAGCCAGACTGACATCAATGGCATATGCCGAAGGATTGATGGCAGGGTGTTGTTGCAACACGCTTTTCGGAATCATCAGACTGTCAAAACATAGTCTGCCCGCGTAATCGGGCGCCGCACCTGTATACAGCCCCTGCTTGCGCCCGATAAAACTGATGGTTGCTGTGGCTCGCACTGCTGTGGTCTCGACCGCACCGGTATCGGCGTTTACGCCAGTGGGCAGATCTATGGCAAGCACAGGCAGACCGGCCCGGTTGATCTGATCCACAGCCGCCGCAAATTCGTCAGTTAACGGCGCCCGCGCTCCGCTGCCCAGCATTGCGTCAACAATGACCACCTCAGTCCGGGCACCATCGCACACTGACAAAAATACCTCCGCACTCCATGTCCGCGGATACAGGCCTCCATCACGGGCCATACGGGCAGCCTGCAGGGCCGAGCCACTCAAACGGGCATGATCCCCCAGCTGAAGTACCTCTACATGCCATCCGCCACGCCGTGCAAGATCAGCGATCACATAACCATCGCCACCATTATTGCCCGGACCACACAGTACCACCACGTGACGTACAGGCGGCCACAACCTGCCCAGCAACTGGAATGCTGCCGCCCCGGCCCGCTGCATCAGCTCAAATCCGCCAATACCGGATGCGATAACCTGCGCATCCATCTCCCTGACCTGAGCAGCGGTATACAGCGGAAGTTTCATGGCCTACTCCATGCGATTGATGAGCCGCTGCATCAGGCGCAGGGACGTTTCCAGCTCTGTCGCCGGCACATCATCGGTAAGCCCGATTGCCCACGGATCCTGCACTGCGCGCAAAGCGCTGTAGACTTCCTGCCCGTGATCGGTCAATTGCACCAGGGATGATCGTTTGTGGCGCGGATTCTCGGCATAAACAATCAGCCCGTCGGTCGCCATGACATCTGTGATGCGCTGCACGGCCTGCCTGGACTGACCCAGCGCCCTTGCAATACCCGGCACGGTTACACCGTTGCCCGACAATGCGATGACACCGATCACTTTCCAGCGGGCACTGGTCAACCCTGCCCGCTCGGCCATGCGGTCACCATCAGCTAACAGCAGGCCGTTAAGTCTGAAAACAGCACGCACCAGATCAAGAAACAATATACGTTTGGGGGAATGCACCATGCGCCTCTCCGAATGAACACACAGCCATAGCTGACAGCCTGAATAATTTGATCCCGCTGATGCTGTCAGCTTGACGCAATGTTGTCAATCTGGCAGTTGCATAAATACAGACTTATTCAGAGGTTCACTGGCGCCGGCGCATTCTGGCGCGCTTTACAGCTCTGTGAATGGCCGGCGGGTTCATCGGCAAATCAAACAGCCTGACGCCCGTGGCCCGGCAAACAGCGTTGCCGACGGCCCCCAGCGGAGGGACAATGGGTACTTCACCGACGCCTTTGACACCAAAGGGATGGCGAGGATTGGGAACCTCAATCAGAACCGTATCAATCATCGGCAGATCCGATGCAACCGGCATGCGATAATCAAGAAAGCCGGGGTTCTGCAGACAGCCGTTTTCATCGTAGTAATAGGCTTCATTAAGCGCCCAGCCTATGCCCTGTGCTGCGCCGCCCTGCAATTGCCCCTCAACATAATCCGGATGGATGGCCTTGCCGACATCCTGAATCACTGTATACCGCAGTACTGTCACCTTGCCGGTTTCCGGATCAACCTCCACGTCGCAGATATGCGTCCCAAAGCCCGGACCCGCGCCCTGTGCATTAAGAGTCGCCAGCCCGGCCAGCGGACCTCCGGTCTGAGCCCAGCGTCCCGCAATTTCGCGCATACTCAACGTGCAGTGTTTGCCATTTACCGTTGCGCAGGCCCGCCCGTCGCACCATTGAATCTCGTCCTGCGAAACATCCCAGATCAGTGCTGCGCGTTTTTTCAACTCAGCAATCAGATTTTGTGCCGCCTGAACCACCGCCATGCCAACTGCAAATGTGACCCGGCTGCCGCCGGTCAGATCAGAATAGGCTACCGAGCTGGTATCACCTATCAGCGGCCTGACATGGCTGACGTCAATGCCCAGTACTTCAGCGGCCATCATGGCCATGGATGCGCGCGAACCGCCAATGTCCGGGTTGGCGGTTGTTACATTGACAGTACCATCTTCGTTCAGATTGACCGCAGCACTGGACGGCCCGCCTATATTGAACCAGTATCCTGACGCAACGCCACGTCCCTGATTCTCGCCCAGCGGAGCCCTGTAGTGTGGATGATTGACAGCTGCTTCCAGCGTATCAACATATCCGATATTTTTCAGTGTTGCGCCGTATGCGGTCCGACTGCCATCACGCACCGCATTTTTCAGGCGCAGAGCCAGGGGATCCATATCGAGTTTTTGTGCCAGCATATCCAGCAGCGTTTCTGCTGCAAATGATGCCATGGGTGCGCCTGGGGCGCGGTAGGCTGCACTTTTGGGCCGGTTTACGACAACATCATATCCAATCAGCCTGACGTGAGGGATCTGGTAAGGCGCAAACGCGGTCATGCATCCCAGGCGAACCGGGGAACCGGGGAAAGCCCCTGCCTGGTAACAGAGTATTCCTTGCACCGCAACCAGCGTACCGTCATTGCGTGCACCCAATTTTAGCGAAATGTAAGCACCTGACGCCGGACCAGTGGCCCTGAATACGTCAGCCCGGCTCATCTGCATGCGCACCGGGCGTCCGCTTTTTCGCGACAGCAACACGGCCAATGGCTCAAGATAAACTGTTGTTTTGCCGCCAAAACCTCCACCGATTTCCATCGGATACACACGTATATCGGCCGCATCCATTGCCAACAGCCTGGCGCAGTAACCACGCACCATAAAGTGCCCCTGACTGCTGCACCAGATCTCGGTCTGTCCATCAGCGGCAACACGCGCCAGACATGCGTGAGGCTCAATGTATCCCTGATGCACCGGCTGAGTCGTGAACTCCTCGTTCAGGATGACATCCGCCCCGGCAAACCCGGACTCCACGTCTCCCACAGACTGTTCGTAGCGACTGGCGATATTGGACGGCTTCCCGGGCGGCGGCTGAATACCTTTGGTAATGAGGTGTTCGTGCAGCAAAGGCGCGTCCGGTTCCATTGCCTTCTGAACATCCACAACATGCGGCAGTACTGCATATTCGATTTCAATGGCATCCAGTGCGAGCCGGGCAGTCTGCTCATCAACAGCAGCGATGGCAGCAATCGCATGGCCTTCATAAAGGACCTTCCCGCGCGCCAGCAGATTGGCGGACATGTCCCTGAAATCCGGCGGCTGCCCATTGACAACTGCGTCTTCTTCGGCAATTTCCGGCATGTCAGCAGCGGTGATAATTGCCTTGACCCCGGGAATCAGCGCGGCAGCGCTGTAATCCAGATGCAATATCCTGGCATGCGCAAACGGACTGCGCAGAACAGCGCCATATAATGTGCCCGGCAAGGACACATCCGCACCGAATTGCGCCCGGCCAGTGACTTTATCAATACCATCCGGCCGCTGGGGCCGGCTGCCGATTACACGAAAATCTGCGGTTGCCTTTTTATCCTGTGTATCGCTCATACTTCTGTCTCAACTGGTCCGGACCTTACTCCAATTTTGGGCTGCCCTGACCGGATCTGTTGCGCCGCATCCATTATCGCTCTGACTATTTTGTCATACCCGGTGCAGCGACACAGATTACCGGCAATCCAGTACCGGACCTCGGTTTCTGTCGGAGACGGGTTTTTGTCCAGCAGTGATTTGGCCGCCATCAAAAAACCAGGTGTACAAACACCGCATTGCAGGGCGCCATGAGACAGAAATGCCTGCTGCAAAGGATGCAGCTGACCCGCCAGCGCCATCCCCTCTATGGTCTCAATCTGCTTACCCTGGGCCTCCACTGCAAGTACCAGGCAAGAGCACACCAGACGTCCACCAAACAGCACACTGCAGGCACCACAGTCGCCTGATCCACAGCCTTCCTTGCTGCCGGTTAATTGCAGTGTGTCGCGAAGTACCGTCAAGAGTGTATCCTGCGGACGACATAAAAACTCTGTTGCCTCACCATTGATGACGGTCTGCACGTGTTGCTTCATCTGTCAGTCCTCTGCTGGCTTGCCCGGTCATATGCAATCTGCACCGCGCGGGCTGCCAGCACTGCAGCGATATCTGTGCGATATTCTGCGGTGCCCCGTTTGTCATCAATCGGTCGGCAGGCCGCGCTGATCTGTCGTCGGAACCGTGACATGATTTCGTCTTCCAGTCTGGTGCCCGACAGTACTTTTACGGCTGACGTTGCCAGCAGTGGCACAGGTGAAACTGCGCCGAGCGCAACATGACAATGCTCTACCAGACCCTGCTCATCCAGTACCAGACTGGCCGCCGCACCAGCCACCGCAATATCCATTTCGGTTCGGGGAGTCATCCGCAAATAGGCATCCGCGCTGTTGGCAGGACGCGCAGGCAGCAGGAAGCTGACCACAATCTCATCTGCACGCAGACAGGTTTTCCCTGGTGAAACAATGACATCTTCAACCGGGATTTCCCGCTCTCCAAAAGGCCCTATAACCCGGCATCTGGCTCTGGCAGCAATCAGGGCCGGCACTGAATCAGCCGCAGGAGACGCATTGCAGAGGTTTCCTCCCAGACTGGCACGATTCTGTATCTGCGCCGACCCGATCAGATCCATGGCTTCCGTCACACCCGGCCAGGCCTGCCTCAGCTGTGGATGCATGTAAATATCAGCACCACATACCGCAGCTCCCACGGTGAAACTGCCATCTGCATGCTGCTGCAGCGCCATCAGTTCCGGCACCTGCTTCAGATCAAGCAGCACAGGCGGGTGCCCGGCGACTGCAGCCCTGACAATCAAATCCGTACCCCCTGCCATCACCCGCGCCTTGCCGGCCGCAGTGCACAATGCGTCAACGGCGTCATTCAGAGTTAAAGGTGCCAGGTATTGCATACAGGATAGTCCGGTCAGAATTTCAGCATGAGAGTGACAGCAGCCTCAGTATCGGTTTTTTTCCTGTTAACCGGCACTTCGGTCTGATGTCGTACTTTAACAGCAAATTTCATTGAGAGATTGCTCATGATGTCTGATTCAATTGCGGTTTCTGAACGGGCGATACTGGAGCGTTCACCGGCATCAACACTCAGCGACTGAAGAAATCTGGCATTGTCTGAGACGTCCCAGGTGTAATCGGTAGACAGTCGCACAATTGCCTCGTCAAAATCATCAGCACCATTGGCAGAACCGCGTGACATCCGCATACCAGCACCCACTGTGTAGCGCAGAGTCATCTCCTCACGATCCCGCAACAGCACCTGACCATAACTCACCGAGACATCAGACTGGCTCTTGTAACCGCTAAAACGGTCGTCTTCATGAGCCGCCCGGGTCATCAGGAAATTGTCCGGATCAAAACTGTATGTGGCACTGGCGACCGTATAAAGTCGCTGCGCGGCCAGCTGATCCTGTTTGGACGACCGGAACCCGTCCAATGTCAACCGGTAGGCCCAATCGTCCCGAACGGCGTCGAATCGAGCGCGGAACCGCACATTTTCGTCCTTGGTGTTGCCTGAGGTGAACACCGCCCCCAGTTCGAGTTCCGTTGCCAGGTCCCAGGTCTGTGCCTGTGTCTGAGCGGAAGCAGCGGCCAGGGCCGGAAAAATGATCGCGCCCAGTGCGCAGCGAAACCTGAAATTCATGAAAATATCCTCTCTGTGTCCTGTCCGGCACATAAATTTACTTTTTAAACCACGCCAATTTAAACCGGCGTACGAATCAAGTGCGTGATTTTGAGCAATTCACGCCCTGATGTCCAGCCTGTGGAATTGGCCTCGGGTGTTGTATTTTTTCAATGCAAGACCCGTTACAATACAGGGGCCGGAATGGCAGGAGCTCATTCGTATGAAAACACTGATTTTGGTTAGACATGCCAAATCAAGCTGGAATGATCAGGCTCAGAGGGATATTGATCGCCCACTGAACGACCGGGGACGACACGATGCGCCTCTGATGGCCGACCGCATGCTTGCGCGAGGCGTCTGTCCGCAACGCATCCTTGCCAGCCCGGCGTTGCGTACGGTCTCGACCGCGGAAATATTTGCCAATCATCTCTCCATTCCCAATGAACTGATACATCACGAACGGCAAATTTACCTTGCCAGCAGCGGACACCTGCTGAATCTGATCAAACACCAGGATGACAACATTGACTCGATCATGCTGGTGGGACACAACCCTGCACTGACAGACTTTTTTAATGACCTGTGTGCAACAGCCAGACTGGACAACATGCCCACCTGCTGCGTGGCCGAACTGATCATCGACATAAGCAGCTGGTCTGATCTCGAGTTTGGCAAAGCGGAGTTGCAAGAGATTGATTACCCCAAAAAAGAGCAATAGTCATTCGGCCGGGATACGGCTTCTGCGCTGCCAGTGGCCTGCTGTGCTGCTGCCTGCGGCCTTCATGTTGATTGCCGCTGTCGGCCATGCCCAAATACCTGCCGGGCAAACCTGGCAAAGCACACTACATACTGACCATCACCTCACCGGTCGAATCTGGGACACCTCATCCAACCAGTTCATAGACATCGATACCCTGACAACCACTCTGTCTTCCGCATCTGTTCTGCTGCTGGGAGAAAAACATGACAATCCCGATCATCACCGTTTACGACTGCAATTGTTGAACGATCTGATCAGCACCCGGCGCGTTGCATCCCTGACTCTGGAAATGCTGACTACATCCCGGCAACCCGCCATCGATCAGGCAGCGACCATTGATAACATCAGCGGTACGGCGCTCAGGGAACTGCTGAACTGGGATGAAGCATGGAACTGGGAGTTCTACAACGCACCGCTTCATGCTGCACTGGAGGCCGGCATTCCGGTGCTGGCGGGCAACCTTGACAGACCAGCCATCAGTGCAATCTATGCCGGACAGATCCCGGAAAATCAACCACTGGACACTGACCAGCAACAGCAACTGTTACTGGAAATCGATCGCAGCCACTGCGGCCTGCTGCCCGAAAGTCAGTTCCCCGCAATGATGCGCGTACAACAGGCACGTGATCAACAGATGGCCGACGCAATAAGCGGTGCGGACATCACGACTGCCGGCATCAGAATCCTGCTGGCAGGCAATTTCCATGTGCGTCACGACCTGGGAGTCAGCAACTATCTGCCTCAGGATGCCGGCCAGATTGTCACTGTCGCCTTTCTTGAGGTAAACCCGGAATCAGATGATCCACAGGATTATCTTGAACAGTTTTCTGATCGCAGAGTTTACGATTTTGTCTGGTTTACCCCTGCGGTGCTCACGGCTGATTACTGCGAGCAAATGCGCAATCAGTGAGTCATCGAATAAATGAGGTAATTGAGCCCCATCTGGTAAGCAAGATTTGCATACCGGGTGGGATACCGGGGATGGTAGGTATGCTCCCAACCATCTCCCATGTCGGTATTCCAGTTGATCAACACCATTATCCTGCCGTCATCATCCAGAATGGCATGCACCGAGGCGTGATCAACGTCCCGCTCCGGGGTGTTGTCCGGATTCCCCATGGCAGGAATCATTTGCGGCCCCTCTGTGTCGTAATAAATACGGAAAATCTCGTGATCAGCCGGCAGCCTGACTATTTCCCGCTCAGGGAATATTGTTCTGAAGGAGTTTTCGAAAGCGGCCCACTCGCGGGTTCCCCAGAAGTCATCAACCAGTAAAAAACCACCTCGTAAAAGATATTCACGCAGATTGCCAAGCTCGACGGGATTAAAGTAAGGCCCGCCATTACGACCAACTTCCAGCATATACAGAAACGGGTACTCAAAAATCTGGTCGTCATCCAGCCGCAGCACAACTGGCTCTGGCTGAATACGCACATTACTCAGACGGGCAACACCCCGCAAAAAATTGCGATCTGCATCGGGAAAATCCACTGACCACGGCCCGTAGCCGAATCCACCCCGATAATAGGAGTCATACTGAACCCTGGCGAATGCAAATTCGCCCGATGTGTCTACCGGCTCGGGCAATGCCTGGGCGCCGGTTAATCCCTGCGAGTAAACAGGGGCGTTGCAGATGAACAGCAGCGTCAGTGCGGCCAGGGTCGCTGGATACGGATTATTGAACATCATCAAGGCGGTTTCCTGTATGGCTCAGGGCTGTTTCCTGTTTCGCTCAGGGCTGTTTCCTGTTTCGTTCAAGCCGGGTGCCTGAACATCAAGTTTGGTGTAAGCTGAGTCAGAATTCAACAATAAAAACTGCCTCACACAATGACTGGCGGGGAGACATCCATGACTCATGCACCTGTTGTTCGATTGTCTGTTATTAGATCCGCCATCGCTCAGGCACTCCTGATCATGCTGGCAGCCTGTTCGGAGCCAGTCAGGGAGTCTAGTGAGGTTATCAGTCTTGAACTATTGTCCAGCCCACCACATCTTGTCACGGGGGGTAGTGCACTCCTGGCGCTGACATATGACAGCAGTGGCACGGTGCCCGACATCTACCTCAATGGCAAGCCCGTCAGCTGGATGCCGCCGGCCAGTCAGCCAGGATCTCAAACCGCACAGATCCTGATCAGTAACCTGCACGATGGTGAGAACCTGCTGGACGTTGTTGCCGGTGAGGCACGTACCGCGATGACACTGGTCAACTACCCGATCACCGGCCCTGTCATATCGGGCGCGCACCAGACTCCGTATCTCTGTCTCAGCGAACTGACGCTGCGCAATGATGCCCCCAGACGATTTGCCATTGGCAATGGCGAGTACCTGGACACCAGCGAACAGGATGAAGCCTGTACAATAGTCACCCGCACAGACTACGTATATCGCAGTGACAGCAGCCCCGGCTTTCTGCCACTGCCAGACCCCGGCACGGTGCCTGCTGATGCAATGGAGACTGAGACAAGCATGGGAGCACGGGTACCATTTGTCGTCAGGCTGGAAACCGGCACCATCAACCGGGCTATCTACCAGATAGCCACCCTGCATAATCCCGCAGAACCTGCTCCGAGCGCGCTGGCGCCATCCACCGGCTGGAATCAGCGTCTGGTCTATACCTTTGGCGGCGGCTGTGAGGCTGGATATTTTCAGGGTGCAAGCACCGGCGGCGTTTTGCGGGAATCAATGCTGGCCCGAGGCTATGCGGTCGCCTCTTCCACTCTCAATGTCAATGCCCAGGGCGGTTGCAATGATGTCGTTTCCGCCGAAACTGCCATGATGGTCAAGGAACACTTCACCAAACACTATGGCAAACCCGCCTATACCATTGGCAATGGCGGATCGGGCGGCGCCATGCAACAACTGCTTATTGCCGGCGCTTACCCCGGCATTCTGGATGGTTTGCTGGTCAGCATGACATTTTCTGACGCTGTCACCTATTTTGCGGATTCACAGGAATGCAGCGGCCCGTGGCGCAGTTATGCCAACAATCCAGCTAACGGACTAGATGAAGAAACCCGGGCACTGATTGGTGGCTGGCCCAACTGGTATCTGTGCGACCAGTCACTGGGTTTGCGCCCGGACCGCATTTCGCCGTTTGACTGTTCAGCGGAAATTCCGCCGGCGCTGCACTACCACCCACAGAACAATCCGACCGGCATTCGCTGCTCCATCTACGATGGCATGCGCAACATATTTGGCGAAAGTGCCCACCCGCAGATTACCGGTGCACGTGAATTTGCGCGCAGCCCACATGACAATATTGGTGTCCAGTATGGGTTGGAGGCGCTGAATGCCGGCCTGATAGACAAGGCGCTGTTTCTGGATATCAATGAAAACGTTGGTGGCTGGAACATTGACTTTCAGCCCACCCGGGAACGTACTGAAGGTGATCCCGACGCAATCCGTATTGCTTATGAAACTGGCCGCATTACCAATGGAGATGCCGGACTGTCGCGCGTGCCCATTATCGATGACCGCCTCTATCTGGATCACCAGGGCAACTTCCACGCCAGCGTTTATTCCTTTACCACCCGCGCCCGCCTTGAACGCGACAATGGCCACGCCGACAATTACATTATCCGGCGCCATGACAGCAATGTTTCGCTGGCTGACGAGAATCTTGCCCTGATGGATCGCTGGTTGTCAGCCATTGACCATGACGATATGTCCAGTCCATTGCTCGAGCGGATTGTCGCTGCCAAACCGGCAGAACTGGTGGATGACTGTTTTACCAGCACCGGAGACCGGATAGTGGAGCCTGCCGTTTTTAATACTCAACGCCTGTTTGACAATACAGAAGGGCAATGTAATCAGCTTTATCCGCCACATGCAGGACTGCGCCTGGTCGCCGGCGGCCCGCTGAGCAATGATGTAATGAAATGCGCACTTAAACCCATCAACTACGAAGACTATCGGGTTGAATTTTCACAGAATGAAAAAGAACGGTTGATGTCCATTTTCCCGGATGGTGTATGTGACTGGAGCAAACCGGGTATTGGCCAGACCACCAACCAGACCTGGCTGTCATTCGGGCCTTCACCGGTCAATCGCTACCAAAAGTGATCATCCCCCCGGGTGCAGGGCAGATTACTCTGTCACCAGCCCCGGGGATACCCGTCGACTCAACAGCACCCCACCGGTACCAAGCGCTCCGCCTGCCGTCAGTAATGCCATGTCACCCACATTGATACCGAGCAACTGTAAACCCGGCAATGCAATCAACCCACCACCAATGCCGGTCAGCAGGCGGCCCAATGATCCAACTGCTCCCGGGCGATCCAGAAAACCGATACCGGGCAGATAATCCTGCAACGAGCCGGCAATCAACAATACGCCAATAGCTGCCATTAGCGTTGAAGACAGAATTTCCCACCAGCTGCCGTCCAGTATCAATGCCGGATCCAGCACAAAAAAGAAAGGAATGAAATAAATGACGCTACCTAACCGCATAGCCTTGAAACCAGTGGCCAGCGAAGAAGCCCCGGCGATACTTGCCGCCGCGAAAGCGCCAAGTGCCACAGGTGGTGTAATAAATGAAAGCATACCCCAATACAGAATGAACAGATGCACGCTCATGGGGTTGAGCCCACCCTGAATCAACGCCGGTGCAAGTACTATCGCCAGAAAAATATAGGCCGCCGTCACAGTCATGCCGATTCCCAGCACAAAACTGGTCAGTGCACCCATCAACAGCAATAACAGAATTGAGTCGCCGGCAATATACAGCAGGTCATTGACCAGAGTGCCGGACAGACCCGTCACCGACAACGCACCAACAATAAGCCCGACACCCGCCATGATTGCCAGCAACTCTACAAGGAGCTTGCCGGATGCGACCAGAAACGAGCCGGCAGCTTTGATATCCCATCTGTGTCGGGGTGATATCTGATTCAGCACCAACAACATGCCAGTGGCGTAATAAGGCGCCACAGCCTCACGCTGCATGTATATAAGCAGGAAAATCAACACTGCAAATGATGCCAGGTAGAACCAGCCATCACGAAAGGTCTGCATCAGATCCGGCAACTCTTCGCGCGGGGTGCCTTTCAAACCCGTGCGCGCAGCATAGGCATCAACCTGCACAAACAAACCGAAGAAGTACAGCAGTGCCGGAATGGCTGCGGCGAGGGCAACAGTGGTATACGGTACATTCAGGAACGTAGCCATCACAAACGCGGTTGACCCCATGATCGGTGGCAGCAGCACGCCCCCGGTTGATGCACAGGCCTCCACACCACCGGCGTACTCACTGGACATGCCATCCTTTTTCATCGCCGGGATGGTCATTTGACCGGTAGTCAGCACGTTGGTTATTACACTGCCACTCATGGAACCCATCAGTCCGCTGGAGACAATTGCCACCTTGGCTGAGCCGCCGCGGACGTGACCAAACAGGGCAAACGCCAGATTGATAAAGAAGCGGCCTCCCCCGGTATGCTGCAACGCAATACCAAAAACAAGAAAACCGATCACCAACTGGGCAAAGGCCCGGAACGGCAACCCCAGAATGCTCTCGATACTCATGACATGGTACGACGCTGTTTCGGCAATCGAGGACGACATGCCGGAGATTGGCCCGGGCATTTTGTCGGCAAACACCGGATACAGCGAAAATACCAGTACCAGCACAAATAGCGTCGTGCCACCACAGCGGCGTACCGCTTCGAGCGTCAACGCCCACAGCATATAGCTCATGATGACCGCATAGGTTGGCGCGGAAAACTCCCAGCCATAATCCAGCATCGTTTCCGAATTTATGAAAAAGAACCCACAGGCAACAAATGCTGCCGCGCTCAGTATCATGTCATACCAGTAGCGGGTGGATTTTGCAGACGGAGGATAAATCAGAAAACACATTGGCAGCAGCAGTGCCAGCAATGCGTAATAGTAGTGATTCTGTACCGTAATCATGAATTCCAGGAGCGGACGCTCCGAGAACAGGCGCAATGAATCCATGGCCAGGAAAACGCTCAACACGGCAGCAGTCGCCACCATCCAGCGGACCAGTAACGGCATCTGCACGGACGTGCGCGACATTATTCCCAGGACTCCCAGACCGGATCAAAACCGGCAGCTCTCAGGTGCCGGGCGCGCACCTGTTGCCATACCTGCTGAAATTCATCACGGTCCCTGATACGGGTTGATGTGGCTTCCTGCCAGGCGGCAGCCAATACTTCCTGACGCCGGATTAACGTGTTGTTGTGCGCTTCCCTTTCCTCTGTCCAGACACCAATCTCGCGCCAGTAGCGCACCGCACCGTCATGATAGGGAACCACCCAGTCAAACACCTGCCGGTCAAGTGCCCAGCCAATAGCCCCCGGATCTGCATCTTTGAATGTATCGTAATTCTCGTTGATCACCCGCGTCATCCAGTAGACCGTATTCTCGTCCTGGCTTTGCTGTGCAATCAGCACGGGATAAGGATACGTACCCGCTTCCTGAGGGTTTTCATCACTGATACCCGGGCCCCGTGTCGCATTGTATTTGGTAAAGTAGGGTCCCACTGCCAGCATTCTCTGCCAGCAACCAGCATCATCGTGTGGTGCCGGCAGCCAGCGAATGCCGCGCGGGGAAGCCTCAAGGCGTCGTGTTGGCCCGGATACAGTTGTGCCGAACGCAGCATCAACGTCACCATTGATGACGCCGTCCCACATTGCATCGTAGCCGGGGAAATCGACCCTAACCACGTCATCCCAGGTAAGCCCCCCACACGCGAGATACGCTTCCATGGAAATATTCAGCGCTGGCGCAGCGCGTACAAACGGCACCCGCCGGCCACGCAGCTCAGCAAATGTGGTGACGCCGGTGTCTGCCGCGACTGCTACCGCCTGGTTGCTCAGGCCACTTGAACTCATGAGCATGCGCAGGGGCTGCGGACCCCACTCCTGATCAGCAAACTGATATACACCTTCCTGCGCGAAGTAGGTGGCGACGCCGTTGGCCGAAAACTGTACCCGGCCGGTTTTCAGCGGCAGGAGTCTGGACACATCATTCTGTCCGGGAATGACCCGCAGCGTGATATTGTACTTGTCGCGCAGCATGGCGCCGATCGCAACCGACTGATTGTAGCCGGTAGTCCCCAGATTATACGCCGTCCAGGCAATCTGCCGGGGAAGCTCCGGTGCGTCCTGTTGTGCCTGTGCCAGTGTCGCACCTACCGTCGCACCCATCGTCACACCCACGATCGTCAGGCAGAACGTCAGGCAGAACACCCGTCCGACCGCTATTGAATTCCGGGGCCGGTTCAGGCGCCTGCAATCTCTTGACAACATCGATGTACTCCCGCAGCTGTATCTTGGTATTTTTTAGCCGTAAACTCTGACTATATCACTACGAAGGGCGGCCGAACACCATGCCAGGACTTGTCATTAACAGTCTGCTACGTGAAATCATCAGTGCCAACGGTTATGAAATACCGGGGACCGATTGTCTGCAATTGTCTGCCGACTCTGTCCGCAGTCTTATCTCGGAATTCGATGCGAGTTACCCGGGCACGGCCGGATCGCTGCGGGCAGCTGCCCTTGCGATTGACGGTGAGATTTATATCAATGCGTTTGCAGAATCGTTGCAACCGGACAGTGAGGTAGTATTTATTCCGGCGCTGGAGGGCGGGTAGCGTAAAAACGGACAGCCACGGCACACGTCGACACCGGTGCAGCCTGCTGGCCAACACCGGATCATCGTGAGCATTGCTGCAAAGATCAGTTGCGGGTGCCGGAAACCGGGATGGCACCAAAATCTGTATTAAAATTGCCACTCATGGTGTCGCCTTCCACTGTGCCGCGAAATGCCAGTGTCAATGCAGTACCCTGCGCATCCACGTTTGCATCAAATGACAATGCTTCGCCATCCACAGCAATATTGTTCAATGGCGCTGCGCCCAGATCCTGCGATGTCATTTCGCCGGTCAGATCTTCATTGATATTGACGTTGGCATTCATGGCACCAATTGGTGTGTCGATGGTAATTGTCCAGCTGCCTACCGCCGGGTGCGGCGCTGAGGTTGTCGCACAGGCACTCAATAAAAGTGCTACCAGCATACCCGCGACCAGCGTTCCTGTTCTGTTAATCATTCTGAATTCCCCTTCATTTTTAAATTTGATGTGTGCTGTACTACTTTGCAAAATATGCGCGCCTACTTTGATATTGATTACGTGTCAGGTCAACGAATTTTTCGGCCGGATCGCGTAAATATCTGACAAATCCCTGTCTTCTTCTGAAATCCGTCAGCCTTGCCCGCTGTTACCAGGCGAGCTCCAGGATTTCCATGACATCATCCGCTGATCGGATCGGCCGCGGATTACTTCTCACAACACTGTTACCTGCTGCAGCAAGGGCTACCCCGGGCAATTGCTCCCGCGTCACCCCAATATCGCGCAACCGTACCGGAAGTTCCATTTCCTTCAGCCAGTCGACAATCCATTCATCAAGCAATTGACCATCCGCATTAATACCAGCGCCAATGGCTCTCTGTATAGTGCCGTTTGTCACAAAGTTCCATCTGAGCACGGCCGGCAGCATCACGCAGGACGTATGGCCGTGGGGAACACCGCACTGCGCACCAAGGACATATCCGATACCGTGACTGGCGCCATGTCTGACCCTGCCGAGTCCGCATCCGGCCAGCCAGACAGCCTGCTGATTCAGTGATCTGATGCCAGCATCCGCTGGCGATTTATACATCGCGGGTAGAGATTCACGCAAAAGTCGTACGGCGTGCAGAAAGTGGCCCTGAAGATACGGAAACACATCAACAGAACAATACCCTTCAATAGCATGATCAAGCGACCGGACAGCCGTGGACAACCACAACCAGTCAGGTGTGTACTGCACCAGAAACGGATCATAAATGACATATCTGGCACACAGACCATCAAACCGATAACCTTCCTTTGTGCTGTTTGCGGTATCAGTTACACCGGCATTGTTACTGAACTCGGCAGCTGACAGCGTTGTTGGTACTGCAATCTGGTATACCGGCTTTTTAAGCCTGGTTTCGGGGCGGGTTCCGCTCAGATCACCGCTGCTTCCATCACTGAACCGCGCATAGCGCAACAGCGCTTCTTCATCCCGGATATCAGCATTGAGACAAAACTGAATAACTTTACCGGCATCAATGACCGATCCACCACCTATGGTAACTATCACCTCGGCATTGACGTCTCGCGCCATCTGTAATGCGGCCAGCACATCCTTTCTGGGTGTATGCGCCGCCACTGCGTCACAACTGCCGGCCAATTGGCTCCCCAGCGCAACCTCAAGCCTGCGCCGCAGACCTGCACGCGAGTTCAACGTTGCCGACATCAGCACAAAAATTCGCGCCGGACTGCCGCGCACAAGCGCATCATTCTGCAGCAGCGCAGTTAAAGCCTGCTCCATTGTCTGATCAAACAGAACCTGTTTAAGAGATGTATATTCAAACATACCCACATGCATACCCCGATACGGCTCCAGCCAACACAAAAAGAGCAATAATGTCGCAGTAAAATTGAAGCCATTCATGAACTGCTATATGCTCACTCGCAAGTCTACTCAACTATACCGAGGCCTGTCATGATCGATTTGAGAATTAACGGACAGAACCATACGCTGGACATCGAACCCGAGATGCCGCTGCTCTGGGCTCTCCGCAATGAACTCGGACTAACCGGGACAAAATTCGGTTGCGGCATCGCAGCCTGCGGAGCCTGCACGGTACACATCGACGGTCAGGCAGTGCGCAGCTGTGTCACGCCTGTCAGCGCCGTGCAGAACTCTGATATCAGAACCATCGAGGGACTGGCCCGCAATGCAGCTGACGCCCCGTCCGGCACCACCGATGCCGGACTGACCGCCGTCCAGCAGGCATGGATCAAACATCAGGTGCCACAGTGTGGTTACTGCCAGTCCGGCATGATAATGGCTGTCAGCGCCCTGTTGCAAAACAACCCCGACCCGGACGAGGCCACCATCAGCGCCAGCCTGAGCAACGTCTGCCGGTGCGGCACGTACCCCAGAGTCAGCAAAGCGATCCGCGAACTCATAGCCCAACAACCTGCTCCTGTTGTACAGGAGGAAACAGTATGAAACTGACCCGACGCCGTTTTATTCTCGGAACCGCCATCGCCGGTGGTGGATTGCTGCTGGGATATGCCACCACCCGACCCGATCGCCATACGCTCGCCAACCAGCATCATGCCGGCGAAGGCCAGACCTTTCTGACTACCTGGCTGCGGATTGACCCTGACAATCAGATTACTGTCCTGGTGCCTCATTCAGAGATGGGACAGGGAGTGCTGACGTCATTGCCAATGATGGCCGCTGACGAAATGGATGCTGACTGGAGCAAGGTGAATGTTGAACAGGCTCCGGCGTCCGATCTGTTTGCCAACGGCGTACTGATCAAGGGATTTGCCGGTTCGCTGGGTTTCACAGTACCCGCCTTCCTGGATCGCACGATGGATGCCGTCACTATGAAGGCTGCCGAGATAATGAACATGCAGATCACCGGCGGCAGCAGCTCCGTTCGCTTCACCGGCGAAATGGGCATGCGCGTTGCGGGCGCCGCCGCTCGCCAGATGCTGGTCAGCGCTGCCGCCCAACAATGGAACGTTGATGCCGCCGAACTGACCACTGCCAATAGCGTTGTGTCGCATGCGCCAAGCGGGCGAACCGCCACCTATGGCGAACTGGCCAGCGCTGCAGCGCAGTTCGATCCGCCTCGCAAGCCAGTCCTCAAGCGACCGGAACAGTTTACCCTGATGGGCAAACCTGTCGCGCGTATCGACATACCGGCAAAAGTTGATGGCAGCGCCCGGTATGGTATTGATGCCCGTCCGGACAACATGCTGTACGCAGCTGTCAAAACCTCCCCCGTGTTTGGTGGCAAGCTGCTGGGGGTGGGCAACATCGATGCAGTGCTGCAGCGCCGGGGCGTCAGAAAGGTAATCGAACTGGACGATGCCGTTGCGGTTGTTGCCGATAACTACTGGCGGGCAAGCAAAGCGCTTGAGTTGCTGGAACCGGCATTCTCCGACACCGAATTCGACACCCGGTCCAGTACAGACATATTTGCCGACTATGACCTGGCGCTGTCAGAAGGCGATCGCAACAGGGATGTCGCCAGCGGCGATGCAGCTGCGGCATTTGAATCAGCCGACGAAATCATCACCGCCACCTACCGTGTACCCTACCTGGCGCATGCGGCGATGGAACCGATGAATTGTACAGTGCATTTCCACAACGACCAGTGTGAGGTCTGGACCGGCACCCAGGACAATCTGGGGATTCGTGGCCAGGTGGCCAATGCCGCCGGACTTGATGAAACCGCTGTCACTGTCTACCCGTTTTATCTGGGTGGCGGTTTCGGCCGCCGACTGCCAACGTCAACCAACACCATCATCCAGGCAACCCAGATAGCCCGGCAGTTTGATGTGCCGGTGCAGACACTGTGGAGTCGCGAGGAAGACACCCGTCAGGACTATTATCGCCCGGCTGTCAGCAGCCGTTTTCGGGCAGCATTTGACGGCAACGGCAGTCTTGTTGCGTGGGAGAACGCCTATATCGGCAAAAATGAACCGGCTGAAGCCGCTCATATTGCGTACCAGGTACCTAATCAGCAGATTGACTATGTTGAGAGCCCGACGCATATCCCGTTTGGTGCCTGGCGCAGTGTTGCACACTCCCAGCACAGCTTTTTTCTGGAATCGTTTACTGACGAACTGGCCTGGCGCCAGGGTCGCGACCCGCTGCAGTTCCGGCTGGACATGTTGCAGGACAAGCCACGTCACAGCAGGGTGCTACGCGAAGCTGCAGCGCGGGCAGGCTGGAACACACCTGTCGCTGAAGGTCGTGCCCGCGGCATAGCCCTGCAGGAAAGTTTTGGCAGCGTCGTTGCCGAAGTTGCCGAGGTATCTCTGACCAGTGATGGTCGGGTCCGTGTCGAAAAAGTGGTCTGTGCTATCGATTGCGGTCGGGTTATCAATCCGGATACCGCGGCATCACAAGTAGAAAGTGGCATCATCTACGGACTGACTGCTGCCTTGTACGGCCAGATCAGCATTGAACAGGGCCGTGTCAAGGAGAGCAATTTCCATGACTACGAAATGCTCCGGCTGGCGGAGTCGCCTGATATTGAGGTCGTGCTGCTGGAAACCGGCGATGCACCGGTCGGAGGACTTGGCGAACCCGCCACGCCACCTATTGCTGCCGCTGTGGGCAATGCCATCTATGCTCTGACCGGGCAGCGTGTGCGTGAACTCCCACTGAAGAACTATCGTTTTCTGCCGGCACCGGTGGAAGCGGGCGCAGGCAACGTCTGACCCGAACGACAGACCGACAACCGCATAAAAAAGCCCGGGTTTCTGAAACCAG